>Ga0210059_1008426_pt1 | contig 16273 bp, 7 predicted proteins | sample Ectturendosymbi2_FD_188042 | JGI IMG/M metagenome (GOLD analysis project Ga0210059, IMG submission 188042) | Ecteinascidia turbinata endosymbiont from Florida, USA - Sample 2 (SPAdes) (version 2) | ecosystem: Host-associated > Tunicates > Ascidians > Unclassified | place: Key West, Florida...
TCAGCATCGCAAAGAAAAATGTAAGCCGCCCTTGAATTTAAGCCGCAAACATGATGAAAAAAAAACTTTATAAGCCGCGGCTTACAATCGAGTAAATACAGTACTTTCTTCACATATATGCTTGCCTCATCTGTACATGCTTCATCTCTTCACCCATTGCTTGCCCACCATCACCTGTGTTATGTTGATGTCTATTGCATTGTTTTCTATTTTTGAACTTTAATGATGATAAATCATTGGTATGTCATCCTTCATTAATAATCTCAACGTTGTAGTTTCATCAATTGCTCTGATACTGTTATGTTATGATGGCTGTTTTGTGTACAACAAAACTAAGTTTAAGCATTTGTAAATTTATTTATTTGGCCAATCAATAAATCATACTTAACTTTTCTGCAGACAAAAGTACTCAGTAGATAATACTTTCTTCAAGAAGTCTTCGTTCGATTTTATTTTCTTGTAAAAATCACACGAAGAAAATTCAGTAGCTATTAATTTTACTGGTGATAAGGGCTTTCTTATATTATCAGACTGCTGTAGTGTTACTCAAGGTAGAACAAATTCTCTGAGTGGCAGTTGGTGTACCAAGTGTAGGACCAGTGGCATAGCAAGGGAGGGATCCTGGCGTCTCCGGGCCGAGGGCGGAACTTTCTGGGGGATGGCAGTTTGTTGATTGAAAATTAATTTTTGAAAGTAGTTTGGTAGTTCCAACTCTATTATACTGTAGTAAATAAATTTTTGAAAGTTCTTACTCTTCAGTTTTCTGAACAGCCAGAGCCGCATGAACACAACAAAATAAAAAAACAAAACAAACAAGTGAAATTTTAGTACAGATAAAAAATAAAAAAAACAATAAACATCAACATAACACACATGAAGGTCACAAGGTGGGCAAGCAGTGGGTGAAGGCATCAACATAACACAAATACAGATGATGTCATGGTGGGCAAGCAATGGGTAAAGAATTGAGAGGCGGAGAGCAAGGCATTTTAATACAATATTTCATTACAAAAACAAGTAGCATGGGCAGAAAACAATGTTTATACATACAAATCATGAAGAAATGTAAATTTACCCACAGACCATATTGGGGTGGGTTGCATGGATGAGTTGTTCCCAACCAGATGCATGATGGTGTCACCATGAAGTTGATGAGTAAAGGGTATTAACAGGTTGCAGTATTATAAGCAGTAAACATTATTCCAATAAGTGTTAAGTACATGAAAAACAAAATACGTTTGTCGTTTAGTATGTTGGAGAAATATTTAGTTCTAAGGTACAATTTCACAAAAAGTCACAACTTATCTATGTGAACTAGCTATTTATTTCACAAATGTAACAGGTGTCATGTCATTGACACCGTTGTTCAGCTTTATTATATGGCTGTGGGCCTGGGAATTAGGCTGAATTCAATGTCTATGAGGTCTTGGAGGTGGACATCACTTCGTTTGCCTCGAAATCCTCGTATTGCAGCAATGGTGCACCTCAAGCAAATCTGAGCTTAGTCCTAAAGATAGTGTTTGCATGCGATCATCAGGTGAAAATAGAAGTCATGTCCATCATGAAACAAAACATGTTCAGTCAGTTTCCCCCGATCACACCAGGGCCAATTTTTAGCTGAGCACCAAATTGTCAAATATTGAAAAAACAAGGCTACCTGTTGCCATGTACTGACAACGAATTTGTGCACGAAATCTGTTACCCATTAGAGATGAGTATTTAGGAAGTTACGCACAGTGTAAATTTCACTTGATATAAGGTAGATCTACCTCCACCAACTATGCTCAGCCATAACAACATGACGGCGGCAACGCTCATAAGATTAATGTTGAGTCTTTATGGCTGGTAACAACAATATATTTTATGACAGGGGTTGGCAAGGATCCAGCGTGCCAGAGTCAACTCCAGCAGGAATCTGCATTATTTTTTTGGATCCAGATTCAAAAATTTGTGAAAAAGTGGACCTGAGGTTTCAACCCCTAAACCTTATCCTTACTCTATCCCCTAGGCCATATCCCAACACCTTATCCCAAAATCATAATCCCTTTCCCTAAACCCCATCTTTATCACCTATCCCTAAACCTTAAGTGCCAACATTAAACCCTATCCTTATCCCCTTTCCCTAACCCATAAGTCCCAATACTTAACCTAAACCCTATCCATAAACCTATTGCTAACCTCTATTTCTTAATTCCCCAACCTTTATCCGTAACTTCCAACCTTAGGCCAAAACCCCAACCCTGCTTTCACAAATTTTTTACTCTGAATATGGGTCTGAAAAAAAATGCAGAATGCAGACGACTGGTTATTAGCCATAATGAATTCACGGTTCTCACGAGCATTGCCATGTTGTGGCTGTGCATAGTTGATGAGTGCTGAAGGTAAGTCTGTGTTGGTACTTGTATCAGGTGACATTTTCATTGCGCATAACTTTGTAAATACTCATCTCGAACGCCAACGGTTTCATGCATAAATTTGTTGTCAGTGCATGGTTACTGGTGTTTTCAACCCAGGTTTTCCCAAACCCAAAACCTTTTTTTTGACTATTTTCTACTATCCGAAACCCGGCTGTTTTAAAAAAACTGGAATTGCTGTTGCATTCAAATACTAGTGATTCTGACAATACTGAAGTTGCAGATTGGTGCATGTAACGGTCGAATTAGGACGTTTGACCTTTCAACTATTATCATGAGCTTGGTGACCATCATACAACCATCAGATTTTCGTTAAATTGACGTATTTAGATGGATCGTGGCGTCATTTTGCGCATAATAGGTGTCTACGCGAACCTAACCTAAGTGCCTAATTTTGGCTAACCTAATTAAAAAATATCTGCCATGTGAGGTAGTTCTTCAAAAGGCACGCCGTAGTTACTAATTAATTTGTTTATAAGCTGTTATCTCTTAGTTTGTATACAAGCTGTTTCTATTTGAATAAGGACTGAAGATGCGTAATTTTACGTGAAATCGATTTCCTATTAAAAATTTGCTGATCGATTCCTTGTTTACACCCATCGTGGAAAGTACATACTTGTATACAAGCTGTGATTCTTTGCTAAATCGATTTCGTTCCTTTTCAGTTTGCAATAACTTTCCACAAAATATTTGGCTTTCCTTTCGAAGCGACTTTAAGTAGATCTTTCATCATACATATTCAGTTTAAAGATGTTGGTAATCAAAGAAAATCAGAAGCTTAGAGCCATTTCATATGCTACAACAAGGCTCAACCAACATCAAAGTGCAATTACTGCTCCGTTATACAAAAAGAGGTGGTTCAAGCACTGACTGTTTGATCAACCATTTGAAATCAAAGCACAGAATCCATGAGGGTGAAAACCACAAAAGTATTCCAGTACAGGAAGAGATCCGATCATAAATTGTGATAAAGGAAATGAGTCTTGAGTCGAAAAGAAGAGGTAAAAATTACCGTGAAAAACTGTTCCATGCCTTAATTACAATGAAGCCCAAATCAGTGGAACCAGAGAAGGCCTTTCTAGCCACAGAACTATTTGTTGCAAAACTTAAACAGACTGAATGATCAAAGTGTATAGTGACTGTTAGGCGTCAATATTATAAACATCATTGAAAAAACTGTGCAAACGTAATTAATAATTCGCTGATAAATTGTGCAGGGACCAACAGAGTAATTCACAATGATCTTGAGTTTTTATCGCTCAAAATCGCATTCATTTCAAAACCTGGGTTTTCCCAGGTTTCTTTCCTCAACTACCTGAAACCCGTGTTTTAAAATGTTGCCCCGAATTGGAAACACTAATGGTTACCATAGCATGATGGTATGGTTGCAATCGGAAAGCCTGAGTGGCAAGTGCACAAAGCTTCGCAGTGTGGCAGCAAGCAACAATAGAGATCATGCGTCGTAATCACTCTATTATTGCTTGTTCGGGCCATGTATACTGTATATGAGTGCTATTCTTTGCGCACATCCCGTGCGTGGTGAACGGCACATTCAATGCAATGCCAACCGAGAGGTTGCAATGGTATAGAAGAGTGCACTAACATGTTTATTGTTATTTTCTGAATTGGTGTTCAGCTAAAAATTGACCCACACCAGAACTATCTATCAAGGTTGCCAACATCTTTTTTTAAGCCAGATTCTGAAATCTTGATTTTTTTACTTGTTTTTTTTTTAATCTTAAAAAATCAGACAATCTGGATTTTTCTGGTTTTGTTTCTGTTGGTGGAATAGCTTGACCCTGAAAAGCATTGTCTGAGTTGCATATTCAACGTTCCAAATCTCTTTTGACATGGGTCTATTAACATGCAGGGTGTGAACTTCTTTCATGTAGACTTTGTTACCAAATTTCTGTCTAAAACATGCTAATGGTTATTGAAAAGCAGTGTCTAAATGACTGTATCTGGTTTTTGCTCTGGAAGGACTAAAAAACCATATCAAGCAAAATTGCAGACCTCAGCGAAATACCTGACCAATTCTTCTTGTATGTCAGTTGCTTTTCAGAGTAGAGGATAAAAGTGGCAACTACTTTTTTTCTAACCTTAACCTCAACTGTAACCCTAAATTGAAAACCCCAGGTACATAAAAAGCACTTCTGAAAAGGGATTGTTGAAACATGTAAACTGATCTTATAACATCAAAATGTGCATTTCTGTTAGCAAAGGAAAAGCAGTTATGATGAGAGCTGAACCAACAACCCCTCACACAGCAAGACGAGACACTTCCTACTAGGTCAGTTTCATTGTGCTGCTGATGTCATGAACTCACCTTTGTATGAGGCGCAAAGCCGGATGTGTTTTTTAGTCTTCCGAAAGAGAAAATGGATATGGTTGTTTAGACACAACCTTATCGAAAAGACATGCATGAGATAGAGCAATGTAGAAAACTGCGCTTTGTTGATTGGGCAAACCAAAGCATTTTCAGGCAGTATACCTTAAGACACAACAGTAGCAAAATTTTAGGTCAGTGTGAGAAAGTACAAACATGCTGAAGCAGAAAGCACTTCTGATGATGTTGCAATATATGAGCTTACTTGCTTAGCATTGCTAATATCAAATTCAGATGGAACAAATTTTCTGATCTGTAACTTCTAGCAGGTTTTTTTAAGGTGTTTTAGGGACCCGATTTGTGTCCTTAGAATTGAAAATCGGGTCCCTAGAATCAGAAAATTTTCAAGGGAAATACAGTAGTCCCCGCTTATTAAGCCCAGCTTGGGGCCGGACAATTTTGGGCTTATTAACCAGGGGACAAATATTTGCCACTCTAAATGAGTTTGGCCAACTATTGTTTCACTAAATGTTGTTAAATCTATTAATACTCTGCACAACGGTTACAGGTAATGAGCAATTTTCATTGCTTGTTACGGAAAAACAATATTCATTTCTGTATAAAAACATCAAGAGTATGTTGCCTCATTGGTTGTTGGTAGCATAGAAACTGTTGACCATGGCCGTTCAAACTTTTGAATTCATGCATTTTGTTGAGAAAGATGTTGAGTTGTTCGGTGGAGCATGTTGACTGCATTTTCAAGTGTCTTGTAAAAAACAGACATCCGTCAATAGCGGGTCTTGGTTGCGAACATAAAATGACATAGCCGGAGTTGCAAAAACCTTCAGTGGTGTTTCCTCTAAAAATGTGATTCGGAGCATTGATAGTCAAACACAGCACTGCTGAAAGCCTGTGATGTAATAATGGGATTTAAACAGTCTTTGAGCTGACATTCAACATGGTAGGCCAAGCATTGTGATTAGGTGACACAGATGCTGCGTGGAAGTTATCTTTTTAAAAATTTTATATAATCTTACTGTGTTACTCCTTTGTGCCACGACGGCAACTTTTTTGACCAAGTTTTGCAATGCCATAACTCACCAACCAATTGAGCTAGAGAGCTGTTTAAAACATCTACGGATTCGCAAGTCTTCTAGTTAGATTTTTAAAAAAATTTTCGTTTTGAGTTGGGGGTTCTCTGTTGGTGACATCATAATGAGGGCATGTTTACGTGACTTTTTGGCCAAGTTTACCTGGCCCTGGGCCAACCCAACAGGCCATTTTTTTGGTTGAAGGTTTTCTTGGAATACAGACTATCATCCAAGTCTATAAAGCCTTTGCGTAATTTTCTAGCAAATGTGGAGCCAAAATTATGGCTTTTGGCTTGGGTTCTAGCTTAGTTTCCAATGAAAATTGAGTGAAATATTTCTGTCTAGCAGGTGGGCATTAGGCCAAGTAAGATGAGCCAAAATGGCGAAAAACCTATCTCACTTATAACGTCATTCACAAAAAAACCCGAAACCAAAGAATTGTTTTTTTCATTGCAGACCTGAAGACTAGCTGAATCTTTTGAGGTTTACAGCTCTCTGGCGTAATCAGCCGAGGAGTTAATGCCATTGCTAAGACACTTGAAAACTGCTTGATTTTAGACTGATTTCAAAGTACGATGTATTTGTACCCTGGCGGTGAATGTTTTAAACTGTGAAGTGTACAGTGCACAGTCCTTCGGAAAAGTAACAGTTGTCAAATGAAACTAAAATTCGAAGTTGGTGTATAGCACATGTGCACGTTTTTTTGTTCTGTAGAGAATTCAACATATCTGGCGCAAAGTTGTTAAACACAGTCGCATGCGTCGGGTAGTTATACCGATGCCATAAAATGAACTTAAAAAGTGCAATATTCGTGACACTTCACAATTTGCACTTTGAATGAGACCCTTCTTGGGCTGTTACTGGAATATCACCATTTTCACCACAGATGCTTTTCACCACAAACCTAGAAATAATCTATTTCACCTGAAATGTCCAAACAGATCAAAATTAACTGCAAACCAACTACGTTGGATTTCTATGTGAAATGAGTTTGTCAGACCTGTAATTGTGGTGAACTCGACTAAGAAGAAAGCTTTACCAGTACCTCAGACTAGTCACAAACCACTGCGTGATCGATTCCGTAGTCAGGGCTTGAACAAATGTAAATTTCCCAGAAGGCTTGTCGAAATTTCCTGTGGGCTGCAAGTTGAATACGATCGCCCCTTTATGATGTCGCAAAAAGAATTTGTTTTCTTGAACACATTTTACTAAAGAGCCTTAACTATCACGGCGTACACATAGGTCAACTTGGATTGATTCAGCCTACTAGGATCGGTTCATATTCAACGTGTTAACAGTTGCATTGCTGCAGTGTAACACGCTACTGCTCAGTATGCAAAAACAAGATAATGAAAGAGTGCAAAATTGATGGAAGTGGCTAATCTTCACCGCGAAGTGGCAAATTCTCCCACCTAATCCTTGCTCAACGCGCTTCTAAAATTTGTATTTTGTGGGCACTATTCCATTTACAAGTTTTTTTACTACATTAGAGTTTTAGATAATTATTTATTTAACACTTTGGCGTCCGGCTGTTTTTGGGGATTTTCGATAAAAAACACCGAAACGCACGTGGCTTTGCACAGGAATTTCTCCTAATCGGTAAGTGCTACGGACCTGGTCAAAGCGTCAAAAGACGCGGCAAGTCTTCTCATCTGCACTCAAAAAAAAAATTTTTGGTTGGGGTTGCAGATTTTTTGTGAGTGACATCATAAGTGGAAGGCTTTTAGGCCACCTTGGCCCACTTTGCCTGGCCCTGGGCATCAACCGTTAGACGATAATATTTCGCTGATTTTTTTGTTGGAAACTAGGCTACAATCCGAGTCTTTTGATACTTTGGATGACCTGCTGGGGTTTCAGGTTCAAAAGTTATGATCTAAACTAGTAAAAATATTTGACTAATTAGCTAATTAATTAAATAATTAATTTGTTTATTTTAGATCGTAATTTTTGAACCAGAAATGCTAGAAAGTCGATGAAAGGCTCAAAAGACCCGGACTCGAGCCTAGTTTCCAATGAAAACTTCAGCAAAACACTTTGGTCTAGCAGTTGCGCCCTAGGCCAGGCAACATGAGCCAAAATGACCCCAAAACTACTTCACTTATGACGTCACTCACAGAAAATCCGCACCCCCAACCAAAAATATTTTTTTCGAATGCAATCTACTAGACTGGCTGATCTGTTTAAGCCTTTGAACAGCTCTCTAGTGCAATCGGTGGAGTAGCTGAGGCGTTGTTAAGGCAACCGAAAACTTGTATTTTAGGCCGAAATGGAAGTACGAATATATCGTCTGCCGGCTCTCAAAGTGTTAAGTAATATGGACTGCTTACATGAAGCTTCACAACAATCGCCGGCATTTAGAAAACAGTAAGACAGTTTCTAGCGACCAACCAAATCGTAGTTTGTAGACCATAGAGAGATTTCTAGGCACCAAACTAAAGATATTCAGATATTCTATGGATAATAAATTTTAATAATCTTTAACGCATGTGTTACGGCAAGATTGTACATAACTTGCACAGCAGGGTCGAGCATGTCCTCTCAAGTTGCGTAATCACAGCATGCCTACGGTTCCTGCACAATAAAAGCCAGTGGTTCTCAATCTTTTCGCTGAAGGGAGCCAAATCCAGTTCTACGATTTTGTGAGAGTGGCACCAAAAATTTAACACAAGTCAAATCGCACGTTTTGTTTTATTGCAGGATGAAGTCGTTACACAAAATATTAGAGGCTTTATTCATAGGTGCAGCCAGGGGTGTCTATAGGACTATTCTCCCTCTTAACTTTTAGAACATATAGTCATTTTGTGCTTTGAGAGGCGTATCCCAAACAAAATAGTGTTAACAATTTGGCCCCCCAATTTTTGGGCTGGTTACGCTACTAGTTTTATTGAAAGACTGCTGAGAGCCACACAAAAGGTGCTTGGGAGCCGCATGCAGCTTTCAGAAAAATGGTTATTAAATTTGCTAGTGGTGCAGCATTTGAAGTGATTATGGCCTCGTGTTTCAAATATTGATTGTTGCAACCAGTTCTGTGCTGGTGAAATCGGTCTTTAACCGATCCGACCTGTAGAATGATATTCAGACGGTGTTAAAAGTTTCTGCTCATTGAACATTCTATGCATGCATTTTTTAGACGCAAGTGCGCAGTTACCGCAGTGAGTGAGTGGACGCTGGTTTGGGTGCGAGTTGAGCATTTTTGAATGGCACTATATTTCAGAATGGCATTTGGATTGGCCATTGCCATTCCAAAAGCCAAAAAATCTTTTGATTGGGGCTTGCGGATTTTTGTGAGTGACATCATAAGTGAAGTAGTTTTTGGGCCATTTTGGCTCATATTACTTGCCTAGGGCCCAACCACTAGGCCAAAAAATTTCGTTGAGGTTTTTATTGTAAACTAGGTTTGAGTCCAAGTCTTTTGAGCCTCTGGTCAACTTTCCAGCATTTCTGGTTCAAAAGTTGTGATCTAAAATAAACAAATTAATTAATTAGTCAAATATTTTTATTACTTTACATCACAACTTCTGAACCCAAAACCTCAGCAGGTCATCCAAAGTATGAAAAGACTTGGATTGTAGCCTAGTTTCCAATAAAAAGTTCAGTGAAATACTTTCATCTAACAGCTTGAGCCCAGAGCCAGGCAAAGTGGGCCAAAGTGTCCTGAAAGTCCTCCACTTATGACGTCACACAAAAAATCCGCACCCCTCAACCAAAAAATGTTTGTCAGAGTTCAGACTGGGAGACTTGCCGGATTTTTGAGCCTTTGAACAGCTCTCTACCACTTTCGGCACCCGAGTTGCACGCGTGCAAAGCCACGTGCGATCCGGTTGTTCTGGTGCGAGACTCTCCAAAAGTGGCTGGACATGAAAGTGTTAAACAAAAAAAGTTCATTATCAATTTGAAATTAATTAGAACAATTCATTTTGTGTCTTTTGGGGCCAAGTTAGCAGTTATTAGTTGGAGATTGTGCTCCGAAAGCAGCTTTTGTCAGGGTATGTTTTTATGAATGAAATTTTTCATTGTAATAGAGTGCTCATAGGCACGTATTCAATCAAAATTTGTTAATGTTTGATTTTAAATTCATGATTTTGCATTATGTCACTCACGTTTTCAGTGGTTTCCTCATGTGTTCAGAGTAATTTATGATGTCATGGCCTTAGGCTTTATGTAAATGTATAGTGTATGTTTCAATTTACAGTTTATTTTTTGCTCAACAGATAAATGCGAAAATGGCAAATCAACCATGAAAACCGACATAAATTGTTCTGTGGAAAAAAAATTAGTCATCACTCCACTTTTTCAAATGCCGCAGAAAGTATATATTTCATATGTGGCAGAAAATATGCTTAAGCAGCCAATTGGTACATCAAAAACATACCCGAACTGCCAAATTTGGTGTCAATTAATGTGTTAATTAAAGATAATACTAACATTGTTCATTACACTTCTTTGAAACACATCTTTAGTTGGTTTATTTACAAGGTAAATAAATGCCAATTTCACTCCATACCACTTGGTACAAAGGTATCCTGGTGGAAAAATCGCTTGGCAACTAGGCAGACAGTCAGTGCTTTTATGAAAAGCATTAATTTTATTTTGATGTATTTTCCCATATATGCCTTAATTTTACACTGTGCTTCCTGTTTGCTGTGCAGAACTTGTAACAAAAACTTCAGAAAAAAGTTGTATTTGTACTGGCATTGTTGAAAATATGTTTTTACATGCACATGTGTCTTAGGTGTATGTTCAGCTTAAATAATATTGGATTCAACATCCTTTTACTAAAAATATCTTCTCCTGTATCAACTACAATAGTTTTTGTTATAGATTTTGCTTGGTACTTCCAATTGTATGGGTAAAGGAATAGTAGGATATCATTTTAGTCGCTGACTTTCCATGTCATATGTTTGTTAAACATGGGTGATTTTGATGTTAATCCATTTGCTGACCCTTTCAAGGATGGGTCTGTAACACAGGCAACCTCAGAATCGGACAAACCAAATCTGGATGATTTCAACCCTTTTGCCAATAGTCATGGGGATTCATCAATTCCTGCTAGTTCACCAGCAGTTATGCAGCCATCAAATCCACCTGATTACAACTCCAGTGTAAAGTATGATGAAGTTTCTGCTCCACCAGTTGCTGCCCCTCCTCCACCTGCTGTTGTTCCTGGTCATGAGGAACTATTAAGAAGACAAGAAGAATTGGAAAGAAAAGCTGAAGAGCTGCAAAAGAGAGAGCAACAAATGGCTTCTACTAATTACAATCCACGTGCAAATAACTGGCCTCCCCTACCCAAATGGTTTCCTGTGGGCCCATGCTTCTACCAAGATTTTTCTGTAGACATTCCTCATGAGTTTCAGCAAACTGTGAAGATGTTGTATTATTTATGGATGTTCTATGTGGTTGTTCTATTTTTGAATGTAGTGTCATCACTTGCTGTTTTTCTAAAAGATAGTAATATGGGAACTGGATTTGGTCTTGCAATTTTGTGGTTTCTATTGTTCACTCCATGCTCACTATGCTGGTACAGACCAGTATACAAAGCATTTAGAAGTGACAGCTCTTTTAATTTTTTCTTGTACTTTTTTATAATGTTCTTTCAGGTAAGATGGTTACTTCAAATTTTTATTATCTTTGTGTGATAAAAGTTGTGCTAAATTCCTATGTTTATGCTCTGCTATATAGTATTTATAAGGTTAACTGTAGTTCTAGACATCTTCCTATGGTTGAGTCAATTAGTTACTGGAACAATTACACTAGTTCTGCTAATTCTAATTTACAATGAACTTCAAATTGTTTCTGTGTTAATAAAAGTCATTCAAAATACACACTAAAAATTTAGACATGTCTTGAAATATTGAAAGAATGGACTTTGGTAATTATTATAATACAGTGCAAACCACTTAATAGAGCATTGGTTTAAAGAGCAAAATGCTTATTCGAGCAGTTTCGGCTGAAAAAAAATCCTATATTTTTATTATAAATTCTTCGCTTATTAGAGCAGTTAGATGTGTAGCAGCACGAAACTTTATAGAAGGGACTGCTTTTTCATAATGTCAATGACTGGTCACTGCTGTATTAGCTTGATCATGCTGTAGACCAAACAACCAAAAATGAAGGAAAACAGTCAAAAATCAACCATTTCTTTTGTGCTGAAGAAGGGCAAGAGTGAACAGTGTCCACCACAACAACTACTGTGCAATACATTATGTCAAAAATATTGCAAAAATACAGTGACTTTTCTTTTTACAATACTGTGTAGAGTGCTCACAGCAAGAATGAAATACACTACCCTGATATTGATATGTGTATTGATGAACCCCTCGTGTGAATGATATCCTATTTCTATTGCAAGAAGTTCTCATCAGATAAAAGAGCAGCTGTTTATTAGAGTAGGTTTACTATTCCCGAGGGTGCAGTATTAAGTGGTTTCCACTGTATTGACGTGGTTTTAAACATGGACGTATTTTTACAAAATGTAATGTTATACTGCTTGAGTTTTTGTTTGTTAGGAACACACAATAAAATGTTCAGTGCTTGGAAATTGCATCCCAAATCATGTAATATTTCAGATGTACAACATGATTGTTTAATTTTTTTAATGTCTTCTGTTGAAATGAATTATATCTTATAGATTTAACATATTACTGGCATTAGCTTAATTACAACTCGTGGTATACTCTGGGATATAACATGATCTACCAATCCTTTTTAGGCTTTGGCACACAGACTTTTTTTGTCAACCATTCGTAATATATACATAATGTTTGAGGAAGGTCATGTACTTGGCATGTTCATTTACATGAGTGGTCCCAAAGTGGGGGTAATATGTGATTCTTCTGAGGGTAACACAGAACTAAAACCAAAATTTCTGTATTTTGAGCAATCACTGAAATATTGAGGGTAATAAGTCATAATCGTTACCTTGATTTGGATAACAGCTTGAACAAGTTTGGGGACAACTGATTTACATCACTGAAATGGAAAGAAATTAGGCATTCTGTAAGTACTATAGAAAGACTTTTTGGGTAAGCAAGCCAGCAGTGAATTTTGGAAGCAGAAAACATGTGTTTTAAGAAAATGTAAACATTGTTTCAGATAGCTCGTTTCTGCATAATGTTAGCAATTGTTTTTTTTTCAGTTTCACGTATACACATATATTTCCTGACCAATGACCACCATGGAAGATAAATTTTGTGTTGGTAAATCAAATGTGCTCTGACAATCATTTTGCTATTGAAGAACATGACCCTGAGCTGTATTTATTTGACTTTGATTTCCTGCTGAGCTGGTTTAAAACAATTTGTGTGCAAATTACTTTAGTGTGTCCAAACAGAAAAACCTGTTTTTTAAGAGTCAGAGCATTCAGTTAGATTTCCCTGGTTAATGGATTGATAAAATAGGCCCAAGATTGTATTTGTAGCAACAACAGCAAAAATGAGTATAAAACACTGAGTGAATTGACAGATATTTTCACTTTTTAAGGAAATTTTTGCTGGTGTGTTTTCTATGATCTGTATTTGTTTTTATTTCAGTTCTGCTGGGCAATACTAATGTGTGTTGGAATTCCTAACTCAGGCTATACTGGCTGGATTGTGGCTGTTGGTCACTTTGGAACAGAACATGGGAACACAGCTGTTGGAATAATTGCTTGTGTCCAAGCAGCTTTGTTCACATTTATGGCTACTGTTTCATTAATCTTACTAAAAAAGGTGAGATTGATTCTGGTTATCAGTTTCAGTAAGGAGAGGTTAGAAAAAAATTGTGCAAATTTTTGTCCTACTTGTTGCGTTTCTTATGATGTTGATATGAACCTCTACATATATCCAAGCTATCTCATAGATTTAGTACGCCTTTACACTGACATATATTATGTTTTGCATTTAAACTGTTCTGACTAGTTCTAGTTTGCCGCGGTATTCTGTTGTATTAGTTAAATGCTTGTCAAAACCCGTGTTTTTGACTGAAACACTTGGTGTCATTTTTCTTGGTTAACACTTTCACATCCGGGTTAATTCAAGCGGTTCACGTGAAAACAGCCAGATCACACATGGCTTTGCACGGGAATTTCTCTGGTCCGGTAAGTACTACAGACCAGGTTAAAAGCTCAAAAAGACTCAGCAAGTCTTGTGGTTTGCACTTGAAAAAAATTTTTTGGGCTGGGGGGTTTGTTTTTTTTTGTGAGTGATGTCATAAGTGGAGGTCTTTTAGGCCACCTTGGCCCACTTCACCTGGCCCTGGGCACAAACCATTAGACCAGTGGTTCTCATCCTTTTTAGGACACGGACTATTTTTGGCCAGTGAAAATCTTTGCGGACTCAAGATAGACTAAAGACTATGAGAATGATACATACAACTAGTTTAAGCGAATTCGGTTCATCGCCAACATCCACAAATTTCAATGAGAATCTCGTCTCTGAATTTGGGCCACAAGTTTGTTGAAATAAGAGCTTGTGGTCGTCAACGCACACCTGATGTCGTCTTCTGGTTGAAGTTGTTATCGGTGCTTGGTTTTAAAAATAGTTATATTGTTGGAAAATAGCTTCACAACGGTATGTAGTTGGAAAAAGAAAAAGAACTTTTGTTGCCTGCCTGCACAGATAGAGAGATTTGGTTCCATTGTCTGGACATCCACTCAAAATTGAGTCAGACACTCCACAGCTGTTGACATTGCTGCTCAATCAGCGGTTCAGTAATGCAAACCACTTCACAATGAACCTGCAGCTCTGGCACCTCAATAGGGCTTCGCATGTTTTTGATGTAAATGTGAGAAGGGATGTATCTATCCATCTCGGAGAGATTGGTAAGGCGCTCAAGAAAGATTTGGCGTGTGCAGTGCAAATCAATTTCTAACTCTTTTGCAAATGTGTTCAATGCTGAAAACTCAGATATTCTTCCTCTTTCAATTCGATGGATCCACAACTGTATTTTACTTTTAAACGTTACAATGTCTTGGACACATCTAAAACTATTTTACCTTTTCCATGCATGGAGCTGTGCAGCTGATTAAAATGTATAAAAAATCACCCACGAATATTTGGCAATCAACTTGCTGTCAGTGAATCGTTCAGCAAAGTTATGATTCTGTTCTTTTAATAACCCACTTGTATCACTGCGTGGGCCACTCTCTCCAGCATCAACAACAACAACAACATTTTTATTTTCTGGCCAGATTAACGCCATTAAAGTTCTCATTACAAATGCAATCAAGCCAGGAGGTGGCTTTCATGAGCTCTCCGGCATCATTCCCCATGATAGCCATCTGATGTTCAAATGAAATAAACATCCAGTGTGTTTTTCACCCATCTCGCCAATGTTTTCTTCCCCACCGATGTCAGTGTGTTCTTTCCCACTTCATTTAAAGACTGTCAGACTTAAGTTTCTTTGCTGTCTGATTTTTTCTTGGCAAAGAAGACAATAACTACCTAAATATTTTAGTTTTCCTTTTTCATAAAATAATATAGTCTTTTTGATTCTTATTATGGTTGAAGAAGCACCACTGGCACAAACAGACATGCAGTGAGTCCGCGAAGCTGATGCTACTTAGTGAACAAATTGTCAAGGGGACAGCAAAATTGTTCCACGCAGTTCTCAGTTGTGCAGTATCGCATGAACATCATGAACTCTGCATCGTTTGCTAAAGCTGTAGCCTCGCCCAACTCTGAATTAAGATTTCCACTTCGCTTTGCAACAGCAATGGTTTATTTCAGAAAGGTGACTGGGAGTCCTTGGATGCGCCACTTGATAGTGTTGTTTGAAAAAAAAACATGGTTAACTTATCAGATACAGCATGAGTGTGCAACCCTTAGCAACCCAACCCAGGTGCCAGGTGATACCAGGTGCAACCCAAAGATCCAAACCCAAATGTTATTAAGAAAAAAATAATGTGCTGTTTATTTACCCTTATGACCACGCCAGTTCACCCGCACCTGGTATTTACTTTATACAGAACTCATTGCTCCATAAGCAAGCATTACGGTTGTAAATCTTAATGTCAGATCACTGACCTGAAGGAAGTATCAAGTGTGTTATTGAGTTACAGATCGTGGCCCTGCACAAGGTTGCACTAGTGCTGGGTCACGTTAGAAAAGCCCAACTAATTTTAACTAGCAAAATATCGACAACTTTTATCAGGCTCAGTGCCCAACTGCAACTCTGACTAAACCTAAACCGCTGTGCGGTCCACACCCTGTGAAACAATGGTGAGTTAATCAAACAAACATACAGAACGCAGGTTAACACTTTGGCGTCTGGCTGCTTTTGGGGATTTCGGAATAAAAAACGCCTTAACGCACGTGGCTTTGCGCAAGAATATCTCTGCTTGAAAAGACGTTTGGTGGTACAGAACTTGAAGATGGCGTGAAGTAGGAGATTCATCCCAAAGCTTTTCGTCTGACACTCTTCAGGGGATATCGTCAGAATGAAGTGGAGATACTACCGAACTG
>Ga0210059_1008427_pt1 | contig 16271 bp, 9 predicted proteins | sample Ectturendosymbi2_FD_188042 | JGI IMG/M metagenome (GOLD analysis project Ga0210059, IMG submission 188042) | Ecteinascidia turbinata endosymbiont from Florida, USA - Sample 2 (SPAdes) (version 2) | ecosystem: Host-associated > Tunicates > Ascidians > Unclassified | place: Key West, Florida...
CCCGCTAGACACGCCCATTATCTGGAACGCAATGGATTTCCGGAGATATTTTTGGGGTCTTAGGCATTTGTTGAAATTGTTGTATTTCATTTGTTTCTAAAAGCATGCTGAAAATTTCGATAGCCCTACTCTCGGATTTCATCCGCGAGCAGTAGCGCTCACGTACAAAGACTGAAAAACAAGGTTTCTTAACCTGGAACACCAATCAAACCTGAGAAAAACTATATTGAGTGTTGGTTTATCCGAGTAAACCAGGCGTAGCCAGAGGGCCAAAGGGGCCATGGCTCCCCAAATGTCTGGCATATCCTGTCGTTTTGTGCTTCGAGAGACGGTGTCCCATACCGAATACTGTTGCTCGCTTGAATTGAAAATATATGTGGCCCCTCCCAAAATTTTGGGCTGGTTATGCTACTGTTCCAGATCTTAGTTCAAGGAACTCTTGCGTAGAAACGCGACAAGCTGTACTGTTCTGGAAGAGAAGAAAATATTGATCTCGTTCCTGCAACCTAAATAAAAGTGTAAACAGCAATGGATGGCTGTAAACAACAACTATCAGTTAAATGAAGGATTGAAAGGAACATGCCTTGGCTCAATAACCACCAAATAAACGCTACAATCGCACGACATACCTTGAAAGAAATGTTATCTACCAAGAAATGACATCTCGTTGTTGTAGCACAGAGCATTAGTCATAACCATAAGCTTGAAGTACGCGGGCATTTACATTGTTCTATCCCTGAGTTTCCCGACCACTCGACAAGTTGTTAGGGTCGGCTGTTGAATAAACATAATACCACAGTAACTGAGCACGCACAGTAAATACTCACAGCAGCACTCGTGGGAGAAAAAAAGAAAAGGAACCTTCGCAGAGCAGGAGCTTTTCCCGTGGCCGACAGCGCTCTACAAAGCTACTTTTTTGCTGTGGCAGCTCAGCGCCAGTAACACCACCTTCTACTGAATCAAATTCTGTGGGCCGCTGAGGCTGAAGGCGTGATTTGCGTCGTGCGTGGCTCAGTAATGTGATATGATTTAAAGAGTAAAACAGGATTTGTTATCAGATGTTTAGTACACCGCTGATAATTGTCAGGTAGCGTACTGTGCTACAGGCAAGCCAACTTAAACTGCTTCAAATCCGCTTCTTCACAGTAAAATAGGTAGTTATGACTTGTCTTATCTAGTCAACCGATCGATATGTAAAGTGCACTGTTGAGACAGCAATTTTCCGGCCAAGAATAACAAGCTCAATTTTGACGCTGGCAGTGCAACAAGATAGGAGAGTTTAGTCTAAAAAAAAGAAATTTCTCGTCAGAAACATTGAATAGTCAGTTGTCAACCAAATAAAATTTTAGTCAAAATAGGTTAATACCTCGTTTAAGTTCGTACTAGCACAAGCAAGTATGATTGAAGTGCAAGAATTGACAGGTGGTTACAGCAATTGTCCGAAATACATCCATTAGACGCTTGAAACAAATACGCACTTGAAAGAGATGAAAAAAAATTGATGCGAAGGGAAAAAATTTGGTTAATCTTCTGCATGCGCGTTGTTGATCTTGTTTTTGAAATACTTATGACAAGTTTCAAATTCCTGAGCGATTGAGTTATTGCAGTTTCGTGAAATATTAATGCCTCAACGTGAATGCAAAACGGTGGTTGCAGAATTTTCTGAAGGACACGTTTATTTTCGGGCCACAACTTTCGGTTTTGCACAATTTTCTAAAAATCAATTTCACCACAAATGTTTGCAATTTACTACGAGCAAGTGTAGCTCCACAGCAAACCAAAAATGAGATAGATTTATCTAGATCTCTTGATGTTGTTTCAGACACTCCCGCGCAATCTAAGTTTTTGCCTCTTATGTCAAACAGTTAGTATTTCTCGACGAGTCATCGGTTCTAGAGTAAACCCAGCAATTCACGTTTTCGTTCGATGAAACGTTTCCGTTGAAAGACTCAGGTTAGATTTTGATATTAGGTAACAAGCACATAGTTTGAGATTCGACTTTTAGCTCAGCTTTATCCAGAATTAGTCCGGATTTTAATTACTTCTGGTTGTGCGTAGAGCATCAGATGATCGTTAAGTTTTATTTTTTTACACCGTCAGTTTCACATTTGCCAAGCTTTTACCGCTTTTTGCACTGAAACATGTCAAGACCCTGGACGAAAGGTCTTGTTGAGAGTTTTTTCCACTTGGTGTGGAACTGGCTTTTTTCAAGTGGACCAAAATGCTCGTTTTGAACGTGACTATAAATAAAAGCGAGGATTTTGTTCTGAACTTACTTTTAAAATTACTCAGTTTCGTTGAAGGTGGTTTTGCTTCTTTACATGTAGACCAGGTGTTCTCAACCTTTCCAAGTATGTGGCCCAATTAATAATCAAACAGAGGGTCATGGCCCACCGACTACACAACTTCTCCAATGCGACAACTGTTGCACATGCGTAGAGCAGAAATAAAAACAACGATAAACAACAATGTGCAACGTGCGCTACAATCAATGCGAAGGCAGAGCCTGTATGTTGTTAGAAAGAAAAAATATTCGAGGCCCAATACTTGATAATGCACAGATCGAATCATCTTCCACATTAAGCCTGATTCTAGATGTCGTTTTCATGGTAACAAAAGCCCCTGTTTTCGAGGGTCATCTTGCAAAACGTACTCAATTTCAATAATACAAGACCGTGGCCCGTCAAAAATTCTTCCGTGGCCCACAGGTTGAGAAACTCTGATGTAGACCAAGGCAGAAGTATTAAAGAAAAGTAAAGTTGCGTTAAAGTACATAAACCTACGGAAGAAAGCTATAAATTTCAAAGTTTTCATTTAAAAAAAAACACTGCTATGCTTTGATAATTTGAAAACGTCGATCATTGTCAAAACCACAGGGAAGCTCTGTCCATGCAGCTTAAACAACAATGCGCCGCGGCAGTTTGTCAACAAAGAATGCACGTCACTAAGAAAGACATGCCGCCGTTTCTCTGTATGGTCAGCGGTTTTATGACTGGAGCTTTTTTGTGTTTCCAGCCAACAAAAGTTCCTCATAGGGAAAACCGCGTCAGGACGGCCTGGATGAAGTTGCCGAAGACTCGCGTGCTTATGAGATAGAATGGAATGTGATCTGCTTGATAGGCAAACCGCAGAGGAGCCGGATTGAAACATATCTGATTCTATCGGCTAACAATAAAGCCTTAGTAGGTCTGCCCTTTGTGGCACAATTAGTGGTTCATACCCCGATTATACGTTGATGTCTGGCTTACTTGCTTACCTCTGCACAGTCCCAAAAGAATGCGACAGCAACTTTTAACTCCAAATCGTAATATTTGTCGTGCAGTTACATAATTTTCTAATGAAGGCTTCTCCCATTAATAGGCATACGTATGGATATGCACAGGACCGTATACATTTTTGGATGGTCTACTCTAAGGAAAGTAGCGCCATCAACGCATGAGAGTAATTGCCTGTTCCCAACGTTCTCAAAAAGCATTCTAGAAAGACCCAAAAATAGGGCTATGCGGTTCGTGAAGCAAAGATAAACTGCCAGTAACAGTACCAAAAAACAACGACAAGCACATGCTCAGACAAAAAGCCATGGTTAAATTTCGGTTTCCGGGTTCCCGAGCTTGTTGCTGAACGTAGCCTTAGAGGCACTTGAGCTCCAAATAGTGAAAACGCAGGACTTGTGATCAGGGGAGATAAGGGGGTAGTGCAAAGCCTAACCTGTCTCTAAAGATAGTAAAAAGTGAAAGTACAATGCAATCCAAATTTAAGCAGTAAGTTTTGACAGAAGATAATCGTTTTTGCGCAACTGCAGTGGGGAAAAGTTTGATCGACAGATAGAAAGAGTCACGTTTCAGTAAGTGTATGGGCAAGTCACATCTCAATCACTTCAAATGCACTGTTACCCACATGCAGGGACGCCGGAGAACGGGAGCATTTCCCCTGCCCTTTCAAAAGGGGAGCAACGGGGACAGTGGTGCCATTTTATAACAGTACCATCGGTGATTTCATAGTTTGTCAAGAACGATTTGAAACATATTTATTGTAGCTATTCGCGCACCCAGAAAATGCAGAATGGTTTTCTATAATTTCTGTCATTATTTTGAGGTCAACGTTGTTTCTGAACAGAAAGAAGCATAACTGATAACGATTTTTACATTTTTTGTACGTGTAGTACATTGCCCTCAACTCTATTTCTGCCCCCTGCCTTACTGCTGCTCAGGCGTCCCTGCCCATATGAACTGCTTTTCGTAGTTTCTTGCACAACACCAACTAAAAAACCTTAGCCATTCATCATGCGATCATGGGCGTCGGAAGAATTTTTTCCAGGGGGGGCAAGAGAGGATTTTTCTGGAGGGGGGCCAAATGTGGTGAAATTTCGCTTTTCCCACTCGAAACTAAGAAAACAACGTTTTTTGCTGATAATTTCATGGAAAAATGTCAAATTTCAAAATCCACGGGGGCCTTGGAACCCCCTGCCTCCCCTTCCAACGACCATGCATGCGATTACATATTTTAGACATTTTTTAATTAATCACAGGTGACATATGTTGAGTGAAGCAGAGACACGCTTAATCTCACTTTGAATCGCGCGATTTTTTGCAAGCGAACGAGGCTGTGTGCCTGACATGTTTCTGCTGCTGTGTGCGTGCGCTGCGCATGTGGCAAGCGTGGTATTTGCAAACATGCGTGTATCAGCCAGTCTTTCATCTTAATCGTGATGAAACTGCATGTCATGCACGTGCATGACATATTTAGAGAAGATAGGGTCATAAAAACTTTACAAAAGCACAAACCAAGCCACTGGCTGATAAAAGTAAGCTTATCATGTAGGTGCAGATACGTGCGTAATGGAAGGAAGAAAGACAATTCATATGACAATGACTTCAGTCGCAAAATATTTGCAGTTTTTCGCTCTTTGTTGTTCAACATGTCACAGTGTTGATAGTGAAAAGTGCTAAGACTATAAAATACAACTGGCTAGTATTCACACAACCTTTGTTCGTAGTATAATGTAAGTGATACATCAACCCAAAAATGTGAGTTTACTGTGTCAAGTGTTAAGGAGACACTGGACTGTTCCAAGTTTTCCACCTGCAGGTAATTTAGCCATATTTACAACAACGTAAATTAATCTAGATATTCCTGTTGACGCAAGGTCATTACATGCAGTGCATGAGGTGATCAGCAGCCAGCAACTGATACTTTTCTGAAATGCACCGGCTCGTTTGGAACCCTCGTTCGTATTTTGCTAAGTTTTCATTAACACGAAGTAACTTCATGTAGAGCTGGTGACTGGTGTCATTCTTCGCAGAAAACAACTAATAATTTATGACCGGGTGTTGATTACTTTGTCTTCAATAGTGCATTATATTGTTTGCCCTATGATAATATTGATGGCGTGGTCAAGACAGATGTTGTGACAACCGATCATAATGTTTTGTGGACGTTCACTCCCAGTGTTTGATCATAGATCATTTTTGTTAGTTTAGTTAAAATTACGCTTTTTTATAAAGTTGTGCTTCACTTGTGATCACTTCCAATCATGGGCGTCGGAATTATTTTTTCCAGGGGGGACAAAAGTGGTAAAATTTGTTTTATCCCACTCGAAATTATGAAAACAATCTTTTCTGCACAAATTTTCAAAATACAGGGGGCGGCCTTGGCCCCCCCTTCCCCCTCTTCCACGCCCATGTTTCCAATCAATTTTAAGAAAACAGATTGTTTTTTAGACGCCTAGGATGTTTCGAACATTTATATTTAAACGAAGAGCACCTGCGCATTACACTTACACGGATTCTGTGACAGAGAGAAACGAAATTTCAACGCTAAGAGAGAATTGAAGAAAATGAGGGAAAACGAAAAAATTCACAGCATCCAGACGCCAATCAAGTCGCCGACAGAAATGAACGGCGGTTCATGGTACAAGCTGTCAAACAACAGCACATTCTTCAATCAACAGCTTCTCGCCTCGCAGCAGAATAACGCGGAGCTCGTTGACCAGGAAGTAGCATCAGCCTTGCAAAACGGTTACGACAGGCGATTGCCACTTGACGCGGCAGTCGGACATTACTATTGTTACTCGCCATCAAGCGACTTAGAAACTATTTTGGAGGAGTCGTCCGTCCTTGACTCGGAAGATGAGATTAGCCTTCGCAACCGGCAGGACAGCCACCACCACGCTGAAAATTTCGCACCGTACAGAGACGGCCGCATCCGTGGCAGTGACAGCTCATTTTCCAGCATGAGTAGTTCGTCCACTCCCAGGCAGTCCGGCTCCTATTCGACTCACAGCAGCGACTCGCTGCCCAACGGCTTGACGGAGGACAGCCGGAACTGCAAACCTGACGACTCAGTTCGTTCCGCCAAAGACCAAGTTGTAATCGCCACAAGCAACCAGCTGTTGCAGGAACGATTTCGTAACGGTAAGCAAGGTTAAACAGGTTAGCAAGATAGTTTTGGCAATATCGCAGTATAGTGAATTGCTTTATTTTTCACTGGTGGCTGTCAAAAACATGCCTGGCTTTAACTTGAATCGACGCGGTGATTGTGTCCCTGTGTTGTTGATAATAACTTTTTGCGATTCGATCTTGTGGAATGCTGTTGAAGAATGCAACACATGACTGTATAACAGCAAATTCTCTCTGGACCGTCCACTGTCGCATCTGTTTGTTTGTTGCCAGGGGCAGCGCTGCCTACCTATCTCTTTATTTAAGCATGATCTGGGTTTGATAGACTACAGCAGTTTAAAAAATGAACATTTCAAATATATTTTGTACCAAACCTTTCAAGGAAACTTGAACTGCAATTTGCTAAGCAGTAAAAGTCTCAGCCGTTTTGTCACCTGCTGGCAAGTAAAATCTGCAACAACACGGCATCAACCAGCTATGACGGCTGGAAACATAGGTGTAGCCAGGCGGAGCCAAAGGGGCCACGCCTCCCCCAATTTTCTACCATAACGTGTTGTTATTTTTCTACCAATAACGTGTTGTTAAGTTCTGCGAGAGGCGATGTTCCGAACCAAATGCTGCTGCTCGCTTAAAGTCAAAATATTTAGCCCCTCAAAATTTTTGGGCGGCTACGTCACTGGCTGAAAGTACGCAACTCACTTGTACTGGTCAAAACACGGTATAGAAATAGTAGCAGTTTATGCCTTGCAAAATATTAAATCCAACGAACTAGTTTCGCTTGAACAGCATAGTTAGTTACGGATCAAGCACAAGGAAGGTAACGCTAAAGATGCGTTTCACTAAGAAAACGCCATCACGTGTTTAACCGTAGCAAGCTTTTCAAACGCACGAGATTCGCAGATTTTTGATCACATGTCACATTTTTTACTTCTATTTTAAGTGTTTTATGCCCTCTCTGAGTGGAATGCCGCAGGAACCAGCCTCGAACTCCCAAGATACGGGTCAATTATGATCCAACATTTTTCGTAAAATAAGAAACCAGCGGGCTTCATGCCTTATCGTATTGTTCTACAAGTTGGAGAGCCAGACTCGCCTGTCAGACATAAGCTGCTGACAAATAGTACGTACTAAATTTTTTGAAGAAGTAGTTAAGGTGAAAGCTGATACAGTCTCGAATTGTCCAGAATAAGCACACGTAAACAATCCCCTTTCAAATATTATTTGGTGTTCACAGTCCATTAAAATAGTTTACAACGGATGATTAATTATACCAGTTGTGTTTTGGGAAAAACATCACAGCCAGATTGAGTTGAATTTACGAAAATAGCTGGTTACTTAAACAAAGATGCGGTTACCTCACAGAGGACGGTTTTGCCAGTGGTTAAACAGCTCCCAAGTCACATGCTCTTTCAACAAGGTACATTATTTTTCTGGCGCCGTTTCTACTGTTTGCTTTGTTTCTTTTCAAGGAATAAAAGTGTTTCTGTGGTTGCCGACCGCGAATCGTGTTACATTGATTTCCAATAAGTTGTCAGCATCAAATTTGCAAGTCGCATCGTGTAAATCAGGCTTCCCAGCAGTGAACGAGAACTGATTGCGAAAGTGGTTATAGCTCAAGCGCGTCTTTGGGGAGGTCTACGCTCACCCAAACATTTTGTCTATTTCTTTTACAAACCTTCCGAGTGATATGTTTTCGTTTGCATTTTCATTCACAAAGGTTCTGCTCCTTGTCAAGAAAGAATGCACCTCTCGCCTGTGCCACGTGTGAAATCGTTTCGTTGCACAATTGCTTTACCTAATTTCAGTTGAACATTTAGAAAAATTCTGTTTAAAATAGAACTGAAAAGGGCTGACCGCATGCACCTAAACATCATGGGTGACAGCCAGGGGTTTAGTGGGACAGGAACGCGTGGGAACGGCGTTCCCACACCTTTTTCACGTTTTGCTTTAAAATGAGTTTGAAGCTGTTTTAAAATGGCTAGTTTTTTGGGTGCGTTCCCACACCTTTTTTGTTAGCGCTACATCCCTGGTGTCAGCATTTATATGTATGCATAGATTTTTTGTGTGTGTGTGTTCAACAGACCAAGATAAGCTAGATGTTGAATCCAAAGAACCAACCACGTTTGTTTGCATTTTTGGCATATCATCGCTTAGCGGCAGAAACTGAATCTTGTTAGCGGTAAATCTGTCCGCCATCCGTGGATGAAATCGTTTCAGTTGAAAAATTCTCCGCAGGTTTCTCTGCCGTCGACCCATTCGCTCAGCAACGTATTGTGTACGCCAAGTGCCTGACGTCGCACTCGACAGACGACCTACGTTCTGGTCCTGAAGATACGACCGCAAAAGACAATGGCACTTCAACAAATGTTATGACCGGTGGAAACATCAGCGACATGTTTGAGGCTGCACGAATCGGCGACGTTTCTGGCTTGGTATGTGGAATTTCTAAACGGACATCGTGTTGTTAGTTCGTCAAGTTTCTTATTAGCGATATGTTTTTTAATTGTGGATGTCACTAATCGGCTAAAAGACCTTTCCTATTTCTGTTACAAATCAGATGTATTGCGCTCTTAAAACAAGCATTCTTAGACCCTTATTCAAATATTTTAATGTACAACATGATCAAAAAAGCTATGTAAAACAAAGTTATACGGAAAATACGTAGACACGTTAGGCACTTCCGTTTAATTAAAAGTATATTTTGGTCAGGATAGATGTTGCTTTTGCAAGCTTTTTTGGGCAGTCGAAGAAGATTTTTGCTGAAAAGGAAAGAATTAAAAAGTTTAGGAAAACTGAGAAAGAAAATTGACCAACATTTTTTACCTTCCGGAACATTTTGTTCCCATGTAGCTATGGAGTTACCTCCGTGATTAAACCGAAGTTATTTGTCTGTTGCCTTCTTGGGCTTTTAATGCAACGCAGGCTGCACAGCTTGAGGATTTTTTCCATGAGGGCAAACTGAAGCTGTTTTAACTAAATTAAGAAAAATTCAAATGTGGCGCTCGTTCCTGTTTTCAGTAAGTATGTTTTTGTCATCCAAATCTACTTCTAAAGTATTGCGACGACTATGTTGAAAGGTGCATGCACTTTTAATAAACAATTTATAAGCTATCTGGACTAATGTTACCTTTTTAATCCTTTTGATTTTCCAGAGGGGGCACGCACCTACTCTGCTCAAACTGCAGATGTTATGTGTATTGTGTCTGAAATGAGCCTTGACAATCATAAGTTCGTTTTTCTCTTTTGCGACTATTTACAGACATTTTTGGCCTGTACGATCCAATCAGCTCGTGTGTTTCCGTTCTTACCACGACTGTCACATTTTTGTTTGGTCGTAGAACACGTTCTCCGTCAGTGAACTCGGAGACACTCTTGATGAGAGAGGCAATACTCCTCTGCACATTGCAGCCGAGAACGGACAATTGGCCTGCGTCAAGCGATTGGTTTCAGTATCGACTGCCGAGTTGATCACGTTGCCCAATGACGATCTCATGACGCCCACTGCCATGGCTGTTAAGGTGAGGGGTGATGCTCTCGGAAAAGAAACTCTGAGCTATTTTTGTTTTGAAGATTCTGTTTTTCAGCATAGTTGTGTAGTTTTTAAGCACATAAAGCCACTTTGGTGACTGTACTGCAATTTTGTTTTGGTTTGAATAGCAGCATCTTTGGGGCCTTTCCAAACGGTTGGAGTAGTAGTCTGGAAACCGGAAACAGAGCGCTTCATGTCTCCCGTAGTTAATTCAGTTATCTATGCGCTTCAACAAGGCACGATGAGGGTTCGCTTTTTCCTGCTGTAGCAACCCGGTGCGGCTACAAACGGCAGTCAGAATCTTTTAAGCTCCACAGTGAAATTTTCCCGAATTATTGTGAGTCAAAGACTCGGCATGTTGCTGCGACGTGTTTTTACCTCAAGAATAAACAATATGTATGTCATTCACGTATGTATAGTAATTTAAAACCTCTAATGCTTGGTGTTGCAACGTGTTGATCTAATGTATGATAAAGCTGTGTCTTTTCGCTTAGAGCTGCTCCGCTGGGCAGCTGCCAATTACAGCGTCATGATCTCAGTCGGCGATATAAAACGAAGTGCGACTGGCAAAAATTTCACTGAAAGAGGCGAAACAACAGCAGCAAAAGTTTGTTGAAGGAGCGACTGCGCGTGCTCGCTTGACGTGCGTGGCAAATTAAAAGCAAAGAAACAGTTTTTTGTTGTTTTTGTTTGTGGTTCTTGCGGAAATCAAACTCCGAAAGCCTAATTCGTTGGCGCCAGGTGTTTAAGATCAGTTTAAATTACCTGCTGACTGCCGAAGAATTCTAACTGAAAACAAGGTGCGCAAAGGGGCCACTTTGTCTGCAGTGCGTTCGTATCCAAGCAACGCCTTTCATCTTTGACGAAATTTTAAGTCGGTGCCGCTATTACACGCAGAAAATTGTTACTAGCGCCATAACAGGCCTAGCGTCAGGCACACTCGTATCCAAGCGACTGTCACAACAACGTGTGCCGCGTTGGTAATGCGCAGCAATGTATTCGTCGTTTATCGTCCCGTGAGCATGGTGGCGAAAGCCAGCTACAGACTATACAGGAGGTTGATAAACACGGCCTCGACTAGCTCGGACCCGGTATGTCGCGTTCGAAGTTCGCCTACGACAACACAGACCGAGTCCCGGCTTGTATCGCTCGCGGTTTTCTCAGCTCGTCGTCGAGCTCGCAAATAACCATAACGCGCGACTGACGCAGGCAGCAAGTAAGAGTTGCTGACGGCCCTGACTCAAATCAAACAAATCTGCGCAGCTGTTCCAGAACAAGCAGAAGCGGCTTGTTGTTGAATGACTTTCGAAAACTCGCGAGGGGAGAGTTACCGCTGCGTTCGGAACCTGGGAGCATGTCATCTACAACCAAACATGCCTCAAACGGTACTCGGTACAGGTTCTCTTCACTGTAAATAACTCCTTCAGCAACTGCGCATCATGTACAAACACAGCAGTGCACAGCGTAACATCATATGCTTGTTTCGTGTATTGAATGAAGTCCACAAAATGCGACCTATATACAATTATCTGAAATATATTAAGGGCGCAATTTAAAAAATCCAAAAAAAGTTACAGGTCTAGAGCAGTGTTTCGCAACATTTGTTTAGCCATTCCCACCTAATTTAAGTGTGAGAAGCCTTCATTCGCCTTTGAAACTCATTCTCAAGTGCCCCCTCAAACATCGAATTGCCCTGTTGATTTATTCTGCCATTGTGTTTTCATTTACACTGATTTCTACAGACAGTTGGTTCCTTGTTATGCGATGGCTGTCAGTATTGTTTCTGTTTAATAACTTATTGTTTCTGTTTAATAACTGAGTCATTTGAAAAGATAATATACTTGAAACATGAAACTTGAACCAATGTGGGGCGTGCGCTCCACTTTGATAGTCACTGATCCAGAGGATTGCGAGTTGAGCTTTGGTTTATTTCAGGACCCATCTAATTGCGAGAGCAGTTACTCTCTGACCACTTAGCGTTAAGCATAACTCATGGCAATCGCCCTCGTGTGGATAAATTTGATTCGCTGCAACAATTTTCAGTAAATGCTTTAAAGTCTTCTAATAGGTTGGCAGTGCAGATGCCGCAGATTTTTTTTCTTTTTTGAAGTCAAATGTAGTAAACACAATTGCAGAGGAAAACACTTGCCTTATACGGGAAGTTTTTTTTGCTGCAGTCCCAATATAAGCCGTACTGGATCAAAATGTCAGCTTTTCCCATTTTAACACAATGTCCCCCCTTGCTGTTCTTCATTGTACTGGGCGTCGTAGGGTTAAGAAGATGGCGCAGGCACTAGACCTGCGAGGGCCCCTTGCCTCGCCTTGGGTGAACCAAGGATTGTGTGCTGGATTGTGTTCGTAACGAACCTGATTATATGTTTCCTTCAATATTCAGTCGAGCGTTGAACGTGGCGAGCATGCTTTTAGTGCAGATCTTGAAACCCTTTGTTATTTTGATCCTTTTTAGGTAGAAAATGAATTACGTCAGGCAGGAGCGTTGTGTTGGTCGAAACGAGCTCGTTAAGTTTGCGCGCAGACACAATGGAAACCACGTCTGGTCTTGTTGTTGAACCCCCCGGACCGTGAACTTGATGCCGTCAGTTTTTGCTGGCATGTGTGAATACAGACTTTTTTTAAAACACGAGTCAGGAAAAATTTTTCAAAATTTATTCACATTTACAACTGCTTATAGCGAAAAATAAACAGTTTTTTCCTAAACGCTTTATCCAGTTGAAAAAATCGCCAGTTGATATTGTTCTGTTTTTTCTTTTTTAATTTTTTGGATATATATTAGCAGAGTTGATAGTGAAGCTAAACAACATAAGTGGCTTTTTCTAACGCAGTACTTCCCAACCTTTTTTCAGCTTGCGACCAACTTTTACTGACAATTTTTTGTGGAGCGCACTATAAAGCATTGCGGCAAAACGACAACGAAAAAAATTGTGATACGGGAGTGAGGAAGAAAGTATTAAACAACACATGAAATTTACTTCTAATGAGAAACTTGAGCTTGCTTATCGGACATGATAAAGCCAGACCAACACGAAATCTTCAAGAAACGTTTGAGTTAAATACCTGAAATCTGCAACATTTTGAAATGCTTCCCGGTTCTCCTGAAAGAACTTGGCGAAGTGCTGCTCTAACACATTCCCACAGAAATTTATTTTCATTCGCAGTTATTTACTTTTATATTCTGGCCATGATACAAAGAGTTGAGGTTTTGGCCACGGAGCCTTAGCCCAAGAATTGCAATTTAGTAACGTCGATACGTACTTTTGTGATCACCTTTCCGCCACTTAACTCGGACTTGAGTAATTTTTAAGGAGCAATTTGTGAAGATTTGTTCTTGATCTCGGTTTGGAGTCAGGTTTGAGATCTGTGAGTAAACACACGACCTGCAGCCTGAACTATCTGATTAAACCGAAGTAACATGCACTCAACAGTAATGGAAAAATTGAAGTTTACAGTCTATTGCAATTTGGAAGTGCCTTAGCTTGGAGAAGTCGGCAAAGTTATGCGCGTGGATTCCATTTCACGCAAAGTGGCAAACAGTGTTTGCATGAAGTAGTTGTGCATTGCGGTTTTGTACTTGCCAACCGCTGCCCGTGACAAGGCTCGGAAGTAATGTCGTCTAGCGTTCGATCAGTTGGACGCGGTTCAATTCACTTGTATAAATAATGCAATTCTTAACCAACTCATAAATGTTTCATGGGTGTTTAATCTTGTCCACCTCATAAACGATTGTCACCTGTCACCTGGAGAAAGTTACAAATGTCTGTGGAAGCACACTTGGCTTGCCCAGTATACGTTGTGCATGCTTGCTGGGCGTACAAAAGTGTGTGGCTCGCTTTTATACCTACGAACGTCATAATCGGTCGTATGACGCAGGCTTTCGGAATTGGTCACTGAACAAATACTATTTTTCCGCAGTCTTTTTGTCACCAAACGCGGCTGGGTGGGTTTGGACATAAGGTCATTTTCCTGAAAAAATTATTGCAAATATTGCACTGCGCGTGTTGAAAAAAAGCCGGCAGTGCCATCAAGCTAACCGTAAAGAAATCCAGGTCTGAAAAATCCGAAGACGGTAAATATAGTCAGTAACATACACCTCTGTTTTTGATCGTCCGCTATTTGTTTAACCCGATTTGCCTTGAAGCAACTCGCAGCGAATCATTCCATTTACGCAGTGTTCAATGCGATTAAGTACATTAGGCAAACTTGACGTTTAAAAATCTTGTTCACGAAAGTTATAGGATAGTGTTTTCATTTAGCATGAAACTAGTTTTGGCTGTAAGACTTTGCTTGTTTAACTGTTTAATTTCAAGAAACCACAAAGTCTTCTTTTGCTTTAGCAAAGTCGTCAAGCTTTGTTTGCCCTGGCGTTAATGCTGACTCTAAACCCAAGGCTATTCGTATGAAAAACGACCATTGACTTTCGAGACAATGTATTTCAATATCGCTGTAGATAATAACAGCGAAGACCAGTGACACACGACCTGACGTTTGATTTATTCGTTTGAGCAGGAGTTTCAAATCATGGGTTCGCGAACCCAAATTGTTTTAAAGAAAAGTTATTGTATAGAATAACTGGATAATTTAAAACAGGGCGCTTTAGTAAATGCAGTAAATTGCTTTTAATGTCTTCTATACCAGTGGTTCCTAAACTTGTTCGAGCCGTTACCCAAATCAAGGGAGCTATTATGTCTTAATTACCCCCAGTATTTCACGGTGATCGCTCATAATGTAGAAAAACATTGTGGTTTTGGTTCCGCATTATCCCCCGAAGAATCGCATAATACCCCCGGGGGTAATTTACCCCCAGTTTGGGAACCACTCTTTTATACGGTTTTGTTAAATCATTAATTTGCAAGTTGGATCACTTGGCTCATTCATTCGAGTAGACTTATATGACATAGCTCTTCATGTGCAATTTCACGAAATATTGATGACAACACTAAAAGATAGATGCTTTTACGACCTAGAGATGACTTATGCGGGAAACGGTTAAGATCTTTGGTCTGACTGAAAACGAACTCAAGACGAAAGTGCAAGCGCAATACTCTGCTACTCATTTTGCGAAAACGCCCATATATGGTTAACGCAGTTTTCACTATTTTGAAAATTGCCGTCAAGGTCATTTTCCGAATAGTGCATCAAAAATCGCATGCAGCGATCAACAAATATTAATCAACAATACCTTACTTTGAGCTGGGAAAAGTATTCAAAATTTTTATGTGTTTTGAACTGGCGGCATGTGTAACCTGCTTTAAGCGCGAGTACATATTGCTATCTTCCACTTTGGGGTTCGCGAGTGGATTTTTATTGCTGATAGTCTGTTGCATATCAGTAAAAACCGCGCAGTTCACCTAAAATAAGTCAAAATGAGAAAAATGTGCAAATGTTCGATATGGGAGCAATGTTGTAGAACATAGCTCTAATACGCGCTATTGTAAGGAATTGCAGCTCTATGATGACATGAATTATACTGCATAGAAGCACTCTAAACTCATGATTTCCAATGAATTATGACTCTACGACAGAATTCGGCATTCAATCTAAGCCTAAACTTATACTGCGGTGTTCGACACGTTTCTGCCTCAGTTGCTGCATCCAAAACGCAGGATATAACTCCTCTATCGTGTCATATACACTTGCAACTATACCAAGCGCTTATGTCACAGTCAAGATTGTTTTGCACCTTTGCTGCAAAATGTTTAATGAGTAGCTGTTTTTTTCTAAATATGGACGTTTTTGATCCCTAACTAGTTGTTATATGAACCCACATGTTTTCTCCACAACTCTTTTTTAAAAATGCCACATGTGTTGCGATGCACCTGTAGCTGTCTTAGCGCGTTTGAAGGCAACAAAGCCAGATCTTGCTTTTGAGGCCCTAACCAGTTCTTCAAAGTTGTCCTAGTTTATCGGCAATTCATTCTTTATTTTTCAGCGTGAAGACAGCATTCGATCAGATTTTAATTCACTAAAAAATGATATCAGTCAGATTTCTCAGCAGACTATCTTTTTGTCGTTTTCGTCCAAACAGTCGCGTTAACAAAGTTTCCACATTTATGTGAAACGTTAACATTACTTGAGCCTTTTCATTTTCTGGCTTATTTCCAAACTCCTGACCAACTTGCACATTTTCGTGGTAGTTGAAACGATACACGACATCGGAAGCTGTTGATTTACACGCTAATAGCGACTGCACAGAAAATAAGAAGTTTGAAAAACACTAAACTTTTGCAACCACTCGTGCACATAGAGTAACGCTATCTCTTGCCCTGGCTCACTTTGGAATTTCTGAAAGCGATCATGCTCTATTGCATGGTTCTGCTTCTGCCTCC
>Ga0210059_1008428_pt1 | contig 16270 bp, 9 predicted proteins | sample Ectturendosymbi2_FD_188042 | JGI IMG/M metagenome (GOLD analysis project Ga0210059, IMG submission 188042) | Ecteinascidia turbinata endosymbiont from Florida, USA - Sample 2 (SPAdes) (version 2) | ecosystem: Host-associated > Tunicates > Ascidians > Unclassified | place: Key West, Florida...
CACGATTGACGGTGTCGAAAGCCTTTGTAAGGTCGATGAAGGCAATAAAAAGGTCACGATGTTGTTCCCTGCATTTTTCCTGAAGAAGTCTTGCAACGAAAATCATATCAGCGGTGCTCCGCGCGCGACGAAAGCCACACTGAGATTCCGGAACCACTGTGTCAACGACGTATGTCAGAAGACGGATCAACATTACACGGGCAGGTAGTTTACCTGCGACAGAGAGAAGGGAAATGCCACGGCTGTTGCCACAGATAGCCCTGTCACCTTTCTTCTTGTAAATCATTATTATATTAGCATCTTTCCACTTTGTGGGAAGAATATTCGATGCCCACGCATTGCTAATGAAGGAGTGGAGTCGCCGTAGCAGCAGGTTGCCTCCGTATTTGAAAATTTCAGCAGGTATGCCATCTGGGCCAAGTGCCTTATTGTTTTATAAGTTATTTGCTGCAGCTGATATTTCTTCTATGGAAGGAATAGTATCAAGTTCTGATATGATGGGAAGTTGCGGCAGCCGATCAGCTATGGATTGATCCACAGGATTGTCCTGATTTAGCAGTTCCTGGAGGTGCTCCGCCCAGCGAGAAAGGATGTCCTTCTTATGGATATATCACACAAACTGGGTTTATGGATATATCACACAAACTGGATATGTTGCAGCTTGGATTATGATTCATAGTTGCGCTTTGTGATAAGTTTTTTATTTTTAGTTCATCTCTACACATGTAGGGTACCAGATTGAGTTGAACAGCTCATGCGCAACACTGTTCCTGTTCACGACATCATTTGGCCTTGGTATGTAAAAGGAGATTGCAACTCAGTCAAAATTGCAAAATCCTCAATATTGTGCAATGAATTTCACTGTTCTCACAATTGTCAGACTGTAGTGCCATTTATCTCTTTCTTTTCACAGCAAGCTATAGACCGCAGACAGTGGACAGCCAGCACAGTGGAGTTTTTTTTCGTGAATAAGTTATTCATGAGTTAACAATTGCAGGTTTCAACATCCTCAGTTAATATGTCGAAGATAACTTAACTAGAATCATACGTGAACTTTAGATCGACTTCATCATAACAGATGATGTTCAAAAACCTCGATGTATCTTTTGCTCCAAAGCGCTTGGTGATGGTTCCACGAAGCCGTCGATTTTGCAGGCTCATTTTGCTTCACGCCAACCGACACACGTACATGACAATCACATGTCTTTGCAGGCCAACTGCTCTCGTTTTTGTGCTGTAGAAACTCTGCCTATTTTAGGGTTCGCATCTGAAGACACCTTAGGATTGGTAGCATCCTATTGCGTTGCTTTTGCAATAGCAAAAGAAAATAAAACGCATGCAATTGGGGAATTATTTATCAAACTGTACGCTTTGAATATGGTGGAATTGGTTTGTGAAAGGGAACACAACAAGAAACTTCGAAAAGATTATTTACCAAACAGTAGCCTACGTTGTTGTACGAGTGTTGTGTCTTGTGATATTCATTTAGATCACGTAGCAGATTAAATTTGAAGTAATGAAGCAAGAGTCTCTCTTCAGGTAGATGAGTCAACTGACATGTCGACCTGCACGTGTTTGTTGGTTTACTGTCGATATACACATGCAGTTGAGTCGAAAGACTCAGTTCTTCATGTGCAAAAGGCTAGAGACGATTAGCGAAGTGACTGACGATCAGGAAGAAATGAATAATTTCTTTCAATAAAATGGACTCGTGGAATCACGTTGGATCGCTGTTGCACAGGCGGCGCTCCTATGCTCCGTGCAGCTTTACAACTGGGTGAACAAACGGGCACCGCACATCATTTCTACCCCTTGTGTTCTTCATCGACGTGCCCAGGCATATTCAGCCCTTCCAGAATACTTGAAAACGGTTTTGAAGAACGAAACTGAAAGTGTGAATTTGATCAGGGAACGGGCTTGTGCTTTCAAAGTGCTTTTTAAAGATGAATTGATTGATTGTCAGTGTTAATCAATGCTTTATTCCACATTCATATCTTGCAGCTTTGACCACTAGCGTACGGAGGGGGATGGACATTGTGCCATGCCCTCCCCTCAGACCTTAAAAATAAAAAATGTATAAACAGTTTTCGGCAGTGTATACTGTCAGTATTCGGCAGTGTATACCAAAATGTTTGATATTAGGCGAATAACACTATTTTGTTTAGAAAAACGCCTCTCAAAGCACAAAATTACTATAGTTTCTACAAACTTGGGGGGAGGCATGACCCCTTTGGCTCTCCCCTCAGAAATTTTCTGCGTACGCCACTGGCTGTGACTTTTCTAAATTTTGATGTGGATTGGGCGAAGAGTTTTCTACACTGTCGAAGCGCGCATTTGAAGTTATCATAACTTTTCAAAACACTTAGCTGTATGAGACAGGGTTCTCCTCAACAATCATGAAACGAAACGTTATTGTCAATTGATTCCCAAGGTTGACATGGGAATATCTCTGTCAACCACTGTTCCCAGAATCTGAGATATTGTGCGCAGAAAACAAGCACAAAAGATCACTGAGTGACTGACTGGTTGAAATTGCCAGTTTTCAATTGAAGAAAAATTCAAACATGGCTGTATATTCCTTTTTCCTAACATTTCCCCCCTTTACTCAGTGATATTCGTTTGAAGTGATAGTGATATTCGGTTCGTTTGAAACTGTTTTTAGAATTTCAAGATCCTCAGCAAACGACTTCGACTTTCTTTTTTCATGCTTGCTTGTAAGAGCATTTTATTAAAGTTTCATCTCATACTGATAAGTTTCGCATTGCGTAAAATTGCATCCAGTAATACCAAAATTCATATATCTGAATGTAAGCTTACAACGCTTTTCAGCAGAACCTGACCCTTTCCAGAAAAATCATGACTTGACACACCAAACATTGTTGGGGGTTTGGTGTGTCAAGTCATGATTTTTTTTCATGATTTTTCTACAGTATTTTAACTACAGCAAAAAGTGGTTCAATATACGAAATATATAATTTATAAGAAATTATGAATACTTTTATCAGAAGCTCTCGCGACCCCTAGAAAAAAGGCAAACGACCCCCAAGGGGGCCGCGACCCCGGGTTGAAACCACTGATCTAATGCACCAACCTTACTGAATGTATATCATTTATAATGAAATATGCTTTGTGTTTCAACGTTGTATTTTCCGGTTGATTTTCCTGACAATTAAAGTAAATACATAGTTATTTTTCAGTGTATTAGGGTTATAAGTTACAGATGTGCTAAATTATCGCGCAAAAAGTTTCTGGCCATAATCAATTATTATCAGAATTTTTTGAAAGCAGAACTGTCAAAAATTTGCTTGCTAGATAAAAAGACACAGCCTATGAATTATTACCAAATATGGGTAAGAAACAATGCTGATATGCTCATGCACAAAACTGCATTGGTTGGCATCCCGGTTTTATAACGTAGTGAGTTGTAAAGCGGGATCAACTGCGCGAACGGATGAGAAACGTTGCCAGCACAAATCTTAGCAGCAAGGCTATCTTTTGTTTTCGATATTCAGGCGCCAGCAACGTAAAGTTAAACAGCCGCATTAAGTTTCGTGGAATTGTCTTGAATTGGTATACAATAATTCCTTCACCGTTCTTGACCAAAAAGGTAATGAAGTGTGAATTTCCACTCCTCGGATCTACTGCCATGCAGCACAAGTTTACGAAACACTGGCTTTGGATCACATAACGCAAGCAACACTCCACTACGTAGCCAAACTCCAGTTAATCACGATTACCGGATGAAGCTTGCTATTGTTGGCTTAGTCACGTAGCACGTTGGAATTGTCTTGCAGACACATTGTATCAGTCAGTTAGTTAGAACACTAGCGAAGACAGGTTGATAGCCATTCAGTCATATGGAGTTCGTTTATATAGCATAAATTCGTTTTCTTCGTAAAATGAAGAAAGCCCGGTCATGAAATTTCTTGATTATTTTTGGAAACGTTTATCACGTTCCTAGGTTTTGGGAACTGCAGCAGAAAATGCAATAAACAGACAGTTGTACCAATCGTTTGGTCTAAGTTTTGGTAAAAACCCTGATGTGAAAGTTGCATCGTTGTTTTTGGTGAGCATTTTGTATGTTTCTAGAATCTTTTCGTGCAGTTAGTTTCGGAATAAACACTGAAAAACCGCAGGCTTAAATGGGAAATAAATCTGTCGGTTTTAAGTGTTGTTTCTTCCGCGACATTGGAAGATTTCCAAATTTTGCTCTTTGCAGCTAGTTTGCTTCGCAGAAACTACTTCACTAAAAATGAAAGGAAATTAAAGTGTCTCTTGATAGCAATGTGGGGTTGCTTCATTGTCTTCTTGGCTGTCACGTTGAAATAAGCAAGCACGGAAGCACACTACCACAAATGTACGAAGATAACGAAAATGCAGTGAATCGTATGATTACTCCGACACCATTGAAACTATAGCATTGTCTGATGGCAACTCGTTGCACAACTTTTAAATCGTTTTCGATGCTTTATATTAAAACAAACTCATTTTCCAAAGTAAGCAGGATATATTCAATGTTGTTAATCTTTGTAAAAGCAACGTGTTCCTTTGCAGCTGGGCACACAAATGCTTTTACAAATCAGCAGTGCTTTTCTAAATTTTGTTGCATTTGCGTTTCAGGTCATTTCCGGTCTTTCGCATTATGCGCATGATGAAAGGTACAGTTAGCAAGTTTTGTAAGATAAGACTTTCATTCACTTTTGAAATCTAAAGTCCAACTTTAAAAAAGGTTTTATTCAATTTACAGTGAGAATGAATAAGGCAGAAACAAAGATTCATGCTGAGCCCTGATAGCAGAATCAGCCTAAGTAGGGCAGGATGAACATATCCCGGTTTTATGGTCGCGTCGTGTCCCACGCAGTGCCCCATCTACTGCTTGATTTTTTCGGAAAACAAGATTAACTGCAGAGAATAGGAAAGTGTTACAATGGCGAAACGAGTCGATGATAAACCATGAAGATTTCTCATTTACTGTTTCGCTTTGCTAAAGGATCGAGATAAACCGCGAAAACTTCTGGTTTGCTTTTCTGGGTAAAACGAGTATCTTTTTATTTCTCTTCACTTTACTTTCGGCAAAGTTTCTACAGGAAATTAGAGGAATTTGCACAGATTGTTCTGAAGTGAAGCACACCCAACGTTATTTCCAATATCCAGCACCTGATATTTGCCCTCACCGGACTGGAAAACAAAGCATGGTCACCCTAAATTTAGGTAGATTCTATTTTTGTCAAACGCAACTCAAACAAAATTATCCGAGAAAAAAGTCTTCTGAAACAAAAATGTGTAGGACTACACATATATACTAGCATTTTCCTTGTTCTGTTAAAAGTTGGGAAATCTTTATTTTAGCTTATTTACTTATTAATGCCAAGCTAACCAGCGTATTACACCGTGGGGAGTAATCCAACTCTTCATCCTTTACTAAGTCAGATCTAACTCTCAACTTGTAAATACCTTCACAAACAGACTGATTTTCTGGGCAGCGACGTTTCCGAACTAATGTCTGACAGACGTTTAAGACAGACATGGGCGTCTGCAAGCTCATCACTGCATGGCCCCAGAACAGTGCAGGAGTGTCATACCGGCAAATAAACTGTTATTGCCAGAATTAAATCAATTAACCGGAATTAAACTGCTGACTTGAGGTTTTCTAGAAATTTTTGGTTCTTAGTCCCAATTTCCATGGGGAAAATTCTCACTTCGACCCACCACATGTGGGCGCCCATGAAGATAGCTGCTCAATGAAAATAGAACGGAAAGCGGTTTTTTCTCTGTAATTTTTTAGAAACTGGAAATGCTAAAATTCAGTAACTTTGCAGTAATTAAACTACCGGCACCTATCGATTTCGTTGCTTTTCAATCGATTTGCAACTGATTATAATTGGATGGTTCCATTTCGTAGCTGAGCACTCAGGAGTACTGCAAGCAAAAAAACACCCACTTGTTGACCAGTGTCAAAACGTAAAGTTGGAGAAGCATCTAAGACCAAGAAATGACAATGTTTATGACTAGTTTTCACAACATGACGTCAGAGATCGCCTGTATTGAAATTCTGCCAATACTGTGCACAGCATCATGTGTGGTTGCCAAGGAGGTAAGAATGCTAGTGCCTGCTGCGCGGTACAAAAAATTGCAATGCCTAGCTTCTCTCTTAACTTCCACTTGAACAGAGACAACAATAGACTGATTAGATTAGTGCCTATTGTAACAAATCTTGCCGTTTACTTAACAAAAACGTAAAGTTAATTCAATTCTATATCAGTTTCTCAGCTAGCGTCGTAGCAACCATAGTCAGGATTGAATCGCTTAGTGCAGACTGACGGGATCACAAGCCAAATTTCCATCAATTTTTTACCTGATCACAAAAGGGATCGGAAGTTTAAATTTGTCTCACTTGCTTTATTGCATTTTTAGGGATTATCTGATAGAGATGTTTTTTTGGCGGTTTGTTTGATAAGTCGTTTGGCGATTTTCCCAGCATGATCTATTTCATTAGCAGTGATTAATCTTGTTTCAGCCATATCATAGTGCAGGTTTTTTTAGCTGTTTGCTTCATCAACAGAGCTTATGATGCTTACTCATAAGATCATAGTGTCTGATTCTTGACTGTGAAAGGATTCCTTTCGATAGACTGTAGTCCAACGACATTATCCTTTCCATGGTACCGTGTTGCAGTGGTTTCATACCTGTGCTTGCTTATCTCATATGTTGGAAAGCTGCTATGTTTTATCATAATTTTCAACATTGATACGTTGTTACGTCATTCATTCGGAAATCTTCTGACGGTATGTAGAAGATTCGATTTGTCGCATGCCTCTACATTTTTGTTCTTCCCATGCTAATCGTTTTTTCAACATTGTGAATCCAGTAAATAATTTTTCCCCAGTAACTGCCTTTTAAATATTTGTTTATGGGTCAGTAGGAATGGGAGGACTTCATGAAGAAAGCTTGCTGCTTTAAAATTTTGAAACAGGTTTACAAACGGACTGGGAGACACGTTATGAATCGCCTTTAAAAATTCTCGTCAACTGGTTTTTAACTTAAAATCAACCAGTTATGCTCATAATTTGCTAAAAAAGTAAGTTCGCCGACAAGAAGAAACTGTTCTTCGTTTCGTATCATAAACTAGTAAAGTATTTCTTGTAACTCTGCTTTGTTGTGCTTGAGGATACGCGTTGATGCTTACTTTGAGTGAAGTGATTTTGGAAGGCAACGGAATCATGAAGTAACTTATGCATGCCTTAATTATTTGAATTACCACTGAAAATGGCTACACCTTCGTTATTTAGCGTCTGCTTACTTCTCCAAGAGCGACCATTATGGGCTTTTAAAACAATAGCTTTAGTGAGATCATTTGTTCTTATCTTGGACGTAAGAAATGGAGTGTCAATACGGTGACACAGCTCACTTCATTGGTCATAACTAGGGCAATCAAATTTTTGACTTATAAATTTTCTGTGTTTGCAACTGCGAAATAATTCTGCCTTAGGTGTTTAGGTTAACCCAGAAGCATATTCAGGCACTCTAAGCTTCGAAATTTTAAAATTTCGTTATTTAACTTTGGGGACGATATACTGATAAGTAGCTTACATTAATAACTGCAGTAGCGTTAAACCTGAGAACATCACAAAGTTGAAACACTATGTGCATAATGAATTGATTATTTTCCGAAACAATTAATATAAGACCACTTCCTGCCTTACCACGCCTTTTCTACATAATATTCAATCGTCCAGTAGTGGGCAAAACAACATCATGACGTCAGAAATTGCAACAAACACATTAGTATTACAGAATTGCAACTAAATTTGCAGAAGCATATCACTATCTGCTGTATAGTTTTAATAAAATATAGATAAAGGGAAAAGAAAACTGCTGCAAGAAAAGTTGACGCAACGATAAATTTTGGCTTTTTTTGGCCTAATAACTTCGGATTCCCTCATGTTATGAGCGTGAAATTTGGTTTGTGGACGTTTCATAAACTTTAGAAAAGGCAGAAAAATTTTGACTTCATTGACTTTTGGTTGCTCTAGTCATAAATAATGAACCAGCTACATTAGGGTTACCATTTCTGAAATGCAAAATTCGGGACGCATTCTCGACAGCCACGATTCTCATCTGTATCAGCGCTCAGCAGTCACTTTTGGCATTATAGAGTATGTTCTATCTAATAGATGAAATGAGTATGTTGTATCTAAATGTATTTATATAACCAACCTAATGATTCAGCATCCACGCACCCCCTAGGAACAGATCTCGCCCCCCTGGCCTATTGTTTCTGAAATGAAAGAGCACTAGTACAAAGAAAGAAATAGTGCAGAATTATTATGTAACATGTACAAGTTGAAACACAAAAGAAATTGCAACGCTTTGCAAAATATTCGATCTTATGCTCAGTTTCCTGAGTGTCGAATCCTTCTCAACAAGGTCTTGTTTGCCTTCAAACACAGGCGTCGGAAAGACTTTTCCAGGAGGGGGCAATAATGGATTTTTCCAGGTGTAGCCGAAGAGGTTTTTCCATGGGGAGCTAAAAGTGGTGAATTTTCATTTCACCCAATCAAAGCTGAAAAACAATTTTTTAAATCCAGGGAGGGGGCCAAGACGCTCCTGCCCTCCTTCCGACAACCATGCCTTCAAATACGTAAAAAATCAACACAACACATGGTTTTGAAGTTGTATTGAAGCGTCAAAATGGCCTTCATTGTGTCAACGACAACGCGTAACTTGTTTCTTTTGTCCACTAACTTCGCATCAGCGAAGAACTGTTGAACATTTGCATAATGGGACGTCAAATCAAAGAAAACCTGTGCAATCCTTAATAAGTCTGAGTGACATTTTGTTCTTTCACTGTTCAATGTTCACAACGGATCTGTTATGAACGTGGTCGGTTATGAACAGGCCGGTTGCGAACATAGTCTTTTATGAATAGGGCTGTTTTGAATGGATACCTTCTGGTATGCGTATTGCGCAGGCCTCAACTTCTTGCCCTTGTGCATACAGAACTAATTTCTCTTGAGCAAGTATGAAGGTAAATTCGCGTGAAGCTTGCATCAGTAATCTTCCAGGAGATGCAAATCCTAACATAAGAAGCGTTTTTCCTTCATCAAATCCAACTCTCTTCCTTTTGAAGGTTTCAGTTGTGTCTTTATTAGTATGATGCACTCTTTCATTGTGAACTCGAAGCAGAGACGGTTTTAAACTAGCATTTACCATAATTGTACAGCAAAAATTTAGCTATTATCAATATTATCTATCGCAACTTTCTCAAACTACTTTCGTGAATCCAAACTGAATCTAACTGTGATTAATTGCCATTTCACTTTCTCTTTTCGTTCGGCATGTTTAAGTTTTAAAAATATTTTTTTAAAAGATTAAATGCAGGAGTACACTACCTGCAACAAAAGTACATTAGGTAGCGACATGAAAAATGGTATTTTCAGGGCATTTTTGCTCACACACAACAGGTCGCCTCGACCCAAAATGGGCCGTATGCTTTACGACAGTGTGGTCGCACTACTGTCATTTTTTTTCGTTGGACCGCGGAAGCATTCAGGAAAAATCATCAAATGTGAAATTTGTTGAAAAGCGTGTGAGGCTACATTTGTCTCAGCGAATTGTTTGCGCTGGATCAAGTGCATTTGCACAACAATGAATAATACCTTTTCTGTGTAACATTCTGTTTCATTAATTTATTTCGCGATCAAATTAAAGGTTCCGCCCTCCGCTAACCCTCAGCCTGGGCACATGTCTGGAAACCTCTGTGTTTTCGGGGCCTCGGCGTTTGTTGTTTTGAAGAGTAAATCTGGCGCAATGAACTCAGTACGGCAAAATAATATGTTTATCCTCCGCTGAACGCGGCCTCTCAAAGTGGCCTTCGAGCCACCTTAATTGTCCATCCCTGCAATAGGTAATCTTAATTAGAACAAAAAAAAACATACCATCTTTTAATAAAAACGTACAATGCCAACGGTGTTAGAGACTGCAGAGAGCTTCCTGAAATTAGTCAGCAAACATAGATTTCCCAAACTGAAAGATTTCTCAGTCAATATGCGCTCGATATTTGCAAACACATGCGTGTGTGAGAGTACATTTTCTGCAATGAAACAAGTCAAATTTAAAAACCGAAATCGAATGGTAGACAAATTATTGGAGAGAAGTGTCAGAGAAATTGTGTCAGAGAAGCCTCGGCCACACGCATCGCACTGACAGAGATTTGTAATAAATTCCTATTTGCTATTGTGCTGTAATTTCAATGACGCACTCACTTATCTTCTCTTTTTTAGTTTTAAATGTTGTGAATGTTTTGTTTCATGCATCATTTATTGGAAGTGGCCCGCGCAGGGGCGTAACGAGGTTAGATGGTCCCTGGGACAAAAAATCAAGTTTGGCGTCCCCATGTTGGAACCAGAGGTCTGTCGGAAGCAAATGTACTGTATTGAAGAAAGTACGTGGTAACATTGTTGGGACTTTTCGGCGCCCGGGGAATTGTGCCCCCCTTGCCCCTCGTTCGCTCATGGGCCCGCGCGTTGCCACGTTTTTGTAAAATAGCCCGTGGGTCAAACGCGATTGGACCACGCTGCTGTACCACAATCCCTGGCAAACAGTTTCATCCCGGCTCGCAGTATTTTTATTAGAAAGGGAGTTTGTTAAGTCGAATCGACGCATATCAGCGGCAACGTATGGAGCGCCGTTCGTAAAAATATCATATCTGAAAGATTTAGCACAAAAACTGCTATCTCTGTGCATATTTAGCTATCTCTGCGCAGAGATAGCTATCTCTGCGTGCATTTAGCTATCTCTGCGCAGAGATAGCAGTTTTTGCGCAGAGATAGAAGTTAACGCTTGTTCTTACCGCACCTGTAAATTTCAGCTCAAAGCACGGTTTATTTTGACAGAGTAATCTGCTGTGGATTTTGATATTTTCTCCATGGCAATATCTCTCGTATTCGAGACTCGGCTAGCTACTTGACATATTGCAGTTAGAGGAATTCAAGGTTTTGCAATGTAAAAGCATTGAGCCATGCAGTATTGCCCAGTTTGAACAAAAACTTTTTTGACAATACAATTAGGGCGTGTGTATCTTATATATGGCTTCACTGTAGCAAATTAATTTCGCAGTGCCGTTTTTTGGACACTTGGGCTTGTAAAAAATGAAGCAGCTAGAAAGAACTGTAGTACACTGACCCAATATCGACGCTGATATGACTACCTCGCCTACAATTGGTTTCTCGTCGTGTTAAGTATGGTAAATACCCATGCATCCATGACACGCAGTCCATCTAAATGTCAACCGTGGAGATTTCAGAGGCTTGCGCTCCCTTTGGTCATCACCATGCGGTTGTTACATACAACTCTAACATTTTCAAGTCCAGAGAACTTGCTTTTTACTGTATGCAACGCGGTTTTCGTGCACCTTACTGGAGCTCCTTATCATCCTGCTACCAACGGAGCCACCGAACGATTGTTGTACAACTTTGCACAAGCGATGAAAAAATCTTCGCTCCCCACGACGCACCTTAAAAGACTTTTTGATGCAGTACTGCCGAACACCTTGGCCTGCTGGCTATTTGTCAAGCAAACGTCAGAACAGCAGACAGATTCGTACGAAGATCTACGCCCTGTTGCTTTCACTTGTTCGCGTTGCCGCGAGCAGGCGAAAGAAGCGACCAAATCTCAAGAAAATAAGGTGAGCAACCCAGTTGCCAGCAAGAATTCTATTGGTGATCCTTGTTATGCTCTATAGGGGCTGGGTCATGCGCGGTACATACTTGTGTGGTGCCACCAAATCCAGTACGCAGACAACATGTCGACCAGTTACGTCCGTAATACGCAACTACCGATGATGATGAACACGGAGGTATTCCTGCCTCGCGGACACCCGACCTTCCGCAAGAGTTCTCAAGTGCTCATGACTATCCCTCATCAGGCTTACCACCTTGAGCCACATCCAGGCCCGTAACCAGCTTGGGACACCAGGTGGGGCGGAGTTTTGTGAGAAGGGCACAGTTTTTTTAAACCATGTCCAATATTTTAAACTACGTCCAACACATTTTTCCAGGGGGGGAGAAAAAAATTTTAGGGGGGAAGTCCCCCTGGTTACGGTCCTGGCCACATCTCGTCCGTATGGCTCAGGTAACCTCGTCGTTTCACACAAAATTGTCGGCCTTCGCAATAATACACTTGTTCGATAGTTGCATTTCAAAGCTAATGTGGGAGGTGACCAGAATCTAGCTGATTACGGTTGCAAGCGGATTATTGCTTGATGTGGAAAGTCCTTTTGCATTGCATCGCCTATAACCAGAGAAGGATAATCAAAATGTCGGCTTTGCCTTACCTGAAAAAATCTCTGCGCACGCCCATGGCAACTACATGTGCGTTTCGCTACAACTTTTTAAACTTCTATTGAAGCGGCATGAAAACGAAATGTTTCACACTTGGGCACTTGGAGTTTAAGATTTAAGTCTGACATGCACTATATGTCATTGTGAGTACAGTCATCCTGTCGCTGTTATTGTTATGTGTAAGAAATTTTTGCCATCAATGATTAAACTACCCATTCGCAGATTATATTCAGCAAGCACTTGAACAGTGGTGCTATTGCTTTTTTTCTGTTTTTGGCGTGACGCGTGGCTTTGTGATTATAGCATGAAACGAACTGTGATTTGCAGTAACAAAGGCAGGTGTAAATTTCAAATTACCCCCTGTTTGGATTTGGTTGATGAAGCTGTCGAAAACAGTCACCTCTCACGACGCAACAAGGCAATTTCCGTTGTATCAACAACAGTGAATTTACTATAAGCTAAACACTGCAAAATGGGGCCACTACATTCAACCAAAAAATTTCAAGCGATTAGCCGTTTCTGAAGAAATGTTTATTCCGTATATTTTTTATGACATATGCTTGTTAAGCAAGACCAGGTATATACTACTGCCAGTAGGTAGTAGTGCCTACCTGTGTTTTTTGCTGTGAAACACAGTAACAAAGAAATGCCTCGAAGATAGACTGTTTATTTTCCGCCTTAAATCGGAATCCAATTGTTCAGAAAAAACGCCAGACAAGTACGAGCATTTCCTGGATGACGCATTGAAGACATGAGACAATAAATGTACAAATGTTGAACCTCAATAATTGCTTGCCCTATTAAAATTTCTGCTGGCTACGCACCTGGTTGTAAATTATACATTAATACTCTATGTTTCACGTGATTACGAGGTAGCCTATGTGGTAGTGATAGGTTACGTTGGCCTTAGTGGAATATTTTCAGTAAATGGATAATTAAACAATGGAAATCTTCCTCTCATCCCATTTTCTCAATTTTCAATAAAAGGCAGTTCACAAGAAAAGTGGATGTTTTGGACATCATGTGGCTGAAAAGTACTTGTAATTGTTTATAAAAACTAAGGCAAGCAAAAATTCTGAAGTTTAAAAAGATCAATGTACTACAGCAACATACATTTACGAAAAACAGTTGCATTGTTTTGAATATATTGAGATAAATGACGTCACTATAAAAACAAAAATTTATTACTGTTGGCAACCAACATCAGTTTTGAATTGTTTAAGAACTTCTTTAACATTCGCGGCTAGTCAATGATGCTTGTAATGCCGAGGCCAGCCGTGCTATTCTTTCGCCGCGTGGGCCGAGAAAAAATCCTTTGTCCGCCGATTAACCTTTGCACAAGTCAGGAAGCTTCGTATCAGTTTCCTGTGATTAGATGGAAACGTAGAATTCAAAACGTCCAGGTGCTGATTTGAGCGTGCATAATAGGAAATACAAATGTTAAAACGTGTCTTCTGTGCGATGTAACAATTCTTGTCTTTACGTACATATAATTCATCTTCTTCGATATAACTAAAATTCGATCGATGTAACGCATTTACAGGTCACAAAGAGATTTTTTTGATAAATTTTTTTGTGAAGTAGTTCAGGTATTATCAACTCAACTCCTGACATCGACAAGACGTTTCTTACACTAACTTGTCCGACGAAAATAGATTGACAATGACTGTTTTCATGTTGGCACATGGTAAGTATGTTTTGGTGAGTGTTCGTATTGGTTTTGGGACAACATATAAATTGAAACAAAAGTCTGTGGCAGCAGCGTAAAATTCACCCAAAGTGTGATCCCTGCTGAAATCTTTTTGTGAATATATTTTGTTCTTGTTGCTAGAGTTGAGTTATGTTGGATTTTATCAGAAAAATAATTAAAATTTTATTCATGGCAAATCCCAAAACAATTTTGATCGAATTCTTATCATTTCATCACGTACTACCAGGTAAAATTTTCTCAATCGGCTTCAGTAATCAGCTGTTTTTGACTTGAGTTGTTTTTGCAGGAAAGACCGAGAAGATTTCAGATTCGGAAAAATTGAAGTTCATCCACAGCCCAGAATTTTCGAAAAACTTTCAAAAGAAGTTTGAAGAGTTTGAAGCAAAGCATGGAGGTAATTTCGCTGCTTGATAACAAAAAAGGAACTGAGGTCATACCCATGTGCGAACAAGGCAACTGAAGCACAACAGGTCGCTACAAGAAACAACGCAAAGGAGAGATAACCTATACTATACCTATACACATTAATATTTAAATGGTTCACACACGCAGCTTCTAAGTGGTTTGTAAGGTGTTGACTGTTGAATACCGCAAAATAATTTGTGAGCTTGTATCATCATTTGTTTAAGATCTAGGAAAAAAGGTTTGAGAAATGATAGGGAAAATTTGAAAATTTGATTGGGAAAATTTGAGAAAAACACACACGTCATACCTCAGATCAGTTTCATTATACTCGTTTTTGTACTCGTTTCGGACTCTCACGAGTGGTCTGTGGGCACCCATCTCCGCTTGCTTGCGCCGTTGCCACGCGACTGCTTTCGCAACGAATGCTACAATGGTGGCGAGTTAATGGCAGCACCACGCATCAACGTCAAAAACGAGGCTGGATAGGTCGTAACTACCGCTTTTTAAGTCTTCGGTAATGACCCGACCTGGAATTGAACGCAGCATATCAACTTTAGTAGCACGTGCTCAAACCAACTGCACCAGTTGGCCGCATTTGTTTTCTACCAACCACAATTTGTTCTCTTTTTGCTGCTACAGTGTTGTTGTTTTGTAGTACGTACGCATTGCATGGCTTTGCTCATCATTCTTGTTGGATGATACTTACTAATTGATTTGCATGGACAGTCAACTTTGCCCACCAGAGGTTAATGAGCTTCTGCCACTGGGAAGCCGGCATGAACATGACAGACAGACAGACAGACAGACAGACAGACAGACAGAAAGACAGACAAAATAGAGAACTAACAAATATCAGCAGCACATTCCGTGTAACGTTTTACAATGGACTGTTATCATTTGAGATTTTTGAAAAAATTAAACCTGGAAAATTTGTTTTTATGGATTATTCCGCACAAACCAATTCAAATTTTTAATAACTAAGCAAACCAATTGACCAATGAAATTCTAATACCAGCTCTCTAAAGCAAAAAGTTTGATAGAATTTTCGGGGGTAGCTGCCAGTAATGTAGTCGTGACCTAAACTTCGAGACTGAGACTTCATGAAAAAATCCGAGTTCAAGACTCGAGGCTTGAAAATTTGTGCATTTTGCCGACATTTTTCTAAAAATTTTCACAAAAATGTCACATCACCGCATCGAAGTTGAAATATTTTCGGATTTCTGGCATTTTTCGTTGCTGTTTCCGTTGTTTCTTACCTGCAGATAAAGCAGACAAAGAACACGTAGAATTACAAAAGATTTACTAAGCCATTTCGTTGCAGTATTAAAAGTCTCAATGCAATAGGCTTGTGGTCGAGACCTGGAACCATCGAAACCAAGATGAGACCTGAAACATTCGAGACCGAGACTCGCAAAAATGGGTCCCAGACCAAGTCTCGAGATTCCATCACTGGTCGCTGCATAGATAAGCCACATATATAGTATTTACTGTGTGTAGTTATGCACAGAAAAGTTCTAAAAGACTATAATGAATACATGTTACCGTCCTTACTTGCAAAACAAGAACGGTGACATCAGCAATCTCAGCAGTAAGAGATCTGTTTCTCAAATCACAATGATTTGTGTATTATTTGAACATTTCATTTTGTCTTGCAGGTCGCCATTGATATTTATACACGGGATAGAGCCAAACCATGGTGCAGATGTGTCTAATTCTACTGAAACAAACTGAGTTACACATGTGAAAAATGGCTACACAGTTTCCTTAACACCTTAGACGTATCCGAAGTATTTGGCAAAACTAAGTGTGACTA
>Ga0210059_1008429_pt1 | contig 16269 bp, 6 predicted proteins | sample Ectturendosymbi2_FD_188042 | JGI IMG/M metagenome (GOLD analysis project Ga0210059, IMG submission 188042) | Ecteinascidia turbinata endosymbiont from Florida, USA - Sample 2 (SPAdes) (version 2) | ecosystem: Host-associated > Tunicates > Ascidians > Unclassified | place: Key West, Florida...
ATTCGTTAAAAAATGGGTTTTTTATCGAACAAAATCTGGGTACGCATCTTTTTGGGTCACCCTGTATATGATGCTATGCACTGAATATATGATACATTGTGGCTTAACGTAATCAATATTTTGGTTTCATAAAATTGTATTAGTCAAGCAAGCATTTGTTTATGTCTGCGCATGAAATTTGACAAATGCTGATTTTAGAATCAATTCCAGAAAATGTTGTGCCCAGCAACACACTTTCAGTAATATCTCTTTAAAACCACTTGCATGAAATATTGAAGTGGCAAAAGTTGTTGTGGTATTTTATCGGCCTTGTTAATGCTAATTGTTGAAGATTATCTTATATCTCTAAGTGCCATGTAAAATTCTTCTTAAGGTGGGATTTCATAACGAAAAGAATACCATTTATAATGACTCTAACACTTTGAGAGCTGGGGTACGATATATTCGTACTTCGAGTTTGGCCTAAAACCAGCTGTTGTCAGTTGCCTTACCAACGTCCTAGCTCCTCAGCCGATTGCGCTAGAGAGCTGTTCAAGGGCTCAAACAGATTGGACAGTCTTCTAGATTGCACTCGAAAAAAATTTTTTGGTTGGGGTTGCGGATTTTTTGTGAGTGACGTCATAAGTGAAGTAGTTTTTGGGCAATTTTGGCTCATGTTGCCTGGCCTAGGGCCCAACCACTAGGCCAAAGTCTTTCGCTGAAGTTTTCATTGGAAACTAGGCTCGCGTCCGAGTCTTTTGAGCCTTTGATCGACTTTCTAACATTTCTGGTTCAAAAGTTATGATCTTAAATAAACAAATTAATTCATTATCTAATGCACTAATTAGTCAAAAATTTTTACTAAATTAGATCATAACTTTTGAACCCGAAACCCCAGCAGGTCATCCAAAGTATCAAAAGACTCGGATTGTAGCCTAGTTTCCAGTAAAAACTTCAGTGAAATACTACCATCTAACGGTTGGCGCCCAAGGCCAGGTGAAGTTGGCCAAGGTGGACAAAAAGTCCTCCACTTATGACGTCACAGACAAAAAACCCGCATCCCCCAAGCAAAAAAAAATTTTCTGTGTGCAAACTACAAGACTTGCTGTGTCTTTTGATGCTTCGACCAGGTCTGTAACCCATACAGGAGTGAAGATATTCCCGCGCAAATCCACGTGCGAATCAGTTATATTTTTTGAACCGCTTGAGTTAACCCGGACGTCAAAGTGTTAAAAGAACACAGCATACCTCTGACATATAGCTTTTGTTGTAAATGTTTTTCACCATGCAATTCACACCACTAGATATTGAAGATATCGCAAAAATATTTGCACGTGACAAAATTTCCAAAAAAAGAAATGATGATGAATAGGATTTTAAATGTCAGGGTTGATGTGCTTTGCAATTTCTAAAGTAGCTTTAATTAGGGTGCGGTTATCAAATGTTTTCCATAGTTGTATATATATATCTCTATATATACTGTTGATGTAAATTATAGGCCATTGTCTTATTTTATGTTGTATGATAAAATATTTTTCCTTGTGCTAGATTGTGTTTGCCAACATGGATTCATGGAGTATACATAGCGAACTGAACTAATTTTGCATTAGGACATATGACATGTTCCTGAAACTATTAAATGCCAGGTGCTTATTATTGCTTGAACTCTTTTTAAAAAGTGTATAAAAACATATCTGTCAGGTGAAGGGAGCTGTTTTTTTTGTTGAGACATTTTGGTCATTTGTCTCACAGTTTTCTTAAAACTAGCCATGACATTGTTCATTAACCTATGTTTTCAGACATTCTGACCGAAATGACTTAATTTTTTTTGGTCATTTCGAAAACGTTTTGGTCAATCACCGAAAAAAACAGGAATGGAAAAATTATAATTTTATTTGTATGGCCCTTGTAAACAAGCAAGGTGGCCAGGGGGTGTTGGATTTGAGAGGCAAGACTTTGTTTCAGGGTGTTGTCTCCACTGCAACACTTGCTTATTAAACTCTGTCTTGGACTTTGTTAGTCAACACTGATGCATTTACACTTTATCAACAAAAATGGATTTATGCTTTTTTGTTTTGATGGGTTTCCTGCTTTTTAAAAGAAGTTCACATGTTTTGAAAAAATCTTGTGGCTATGTGTGAAGTCACCATTAATGACTTGATAACATAGTCACCACCACTGCAAGACAACTCAATATTTTGTCATGGTTTTCTTAAAAAGAACCTAACATCTTCAGGAATTTTATTTTTTGCTTGAGTACAATAGTTGAGGGCTGATAACAGATTGACTATCTCCATAACTTACAAAGGTTTATAACTGTTCATTTTATAAGACAGTTATGTATGTAAGGTCTGAGAATTTATACAGCAATGATGTGTTGTAAAATTAGCAAATATTCAGAGATCTGCATTTCTTTGTTGTTGAAATTTACTTAACATCTTTATGGCTTAGGTTGATACATGACTTCAGTAACCTCAGAGATTTATGAGTTGCTGTGTTGCAAGCAGTTTGTTACAGTTGCCATTTTGCTGATATATCATGTGATTAGGTTTACTGATTTTGTTCTGAATGCAGTTCCAATCAGGGTTGATGAAAATCATGAATTGAAAAACAATCAAAAAAATCATTTTTTCACACCAGATTTTTTCATTGTTATGAATTTTTTGATGGATTGTGTAAGGGATGGCCACCTAAGCTTTGTGTGTTGTATTTTAACACTTCTGCTACTGGGTGGTTTCCCTGCCATGATGGGTGGTTTCCCTGCCGTTTGGCATGATTTTGGTGGGAAATTCAAATGCTTTCTGCTTGCGCAGAAGGTAGATACTGCTCTGTGTTTCCAGCGTTAGGCTGAAACGGTAAACCTGGCAAACGTTTTGCTGCCTTTACACTAATCAATTGCCAACATATCAAATAATTTCCAAAACATTTGAGGCTACATACCACTGCAACAAGACTGGGCCTACCGGAGTCATTTTTTGTGCAGGAGCTTCACTTTTTTGAGACAAGAGTACCTTCTAAGTCTAGCATTAAGCAATTAAACTTTATCAACATGCATCAATGTACTTACAGAATAATTTCTATTGCATTATTTCATGGTTTCCTTGCATTTGGCAGCAAATCAAAGCACTTCCATGATCCAGTGGACCTGGTCCCACCTAGGTGGACGAACTTAAAAGAACCATGTTTTTGAACAGCCTCTGGAGCACATAGAGTTTGAATTCTCACTCCAAAACCTGACGTTACATAAACTCAGTCTATAACCACATTTTTAGACTGTTTCCAACCATGAAAAAAATTTTAATGTACTCTGGTGGGAACTTTGAATGCTAAAATGTACATATACATTGGCCGAGAACAATGGCCAACATACCTCCGACGTAGTTTTCTATGCCAGTGAAGAGCAAGACTTTCAAAGAATATATTTTAATCTTAACTTCTGTGCTGAATTTTCATTCAATCCTTCTTTGTGTTTATGCAATATTCCGTAATGAAAATCAGTTCATGACACTAGTACAAAGCAAAGTAATTATTGACAATACTCTAAACATCAGTATGGCAAATGCATTGATGCCCGTGGTATGTTAACACCTTAGCTGCCAGGCAGTTTCAGCCTAAAATCCAGCAGTTTGCGCAGGCACAACTCTGGCACCGAAAGCACTTATTTAAACCCTCAAAAGACTCAGCAAGTCTTCAAGTCTGCAATGATAAAAAATTTCTTTGGATTTGGGTTTTGAACTTTTTGTGAGTGATGTCATAAGTAGAGTAGTTTTAGACCTTTTTGGCCCACTTCATCTGGCCCTAGGCCCAAACTGCGGGATGGTAGTATTTTGCTGAAGTTTTAATTGGAAACTAGGCTAAAATACAAGCCCTTTGATACTTTGGATAACTTGCTGGGGTTTTGGGTTCAAAAATTATGATCTTAAAACAACAAAATTAGTAATTAATCCATTACCACGTATACAGCCGGCCTACGTGATATTCGTACTTTGATTTCAGCCTAAAAAACAGCAACTTTCGGTTGCCTTACCAACGCCCTAGCTCCTCCGTCGATTGCGCTAGAGAACTGTTCAACGGCTCAAACGGATCGGCCAGTCTAGTAGATTGCACTCAAAGTGTTCAAGGTGTTCTCAAAGTTTTAAAAAGCCATTCGAGGGCTCTAAGGATTCAGATCATAGCATAGTTTTCTCTAAAAATTTGAGTTAAAAATTAGCTCTTGTGATTGGGACCCAGGGCCCAATGACCTCGGCCAAAAATGCCTAAACCTACTTGTGATGTCACTTGAAAAAAAATCAAAATCCAAAACTTTCCAGTTTTTAAAAATCCAAACCAGGAAACTTGTCACATCTTTTTAGGGTTTGAACTGCTTTCTAGCTCAATCAGCTGGCGAGTTATGGAGTTGCAAAGTAATGCAAGAAAAGTGGCTCACGTGGGTCATAAAGGTAAATTCACTTGGTACCTAAGGTGTTGAGCAATCTACAAGGACATATATGATAAGTCAGTTTTGATAAAACTTTTGTTGCCAGGTGGATTCCCATGGCAATATCCACTGTTACCGGGTGGTTCTAGGGGGAAATTCAAATAACCAGAAGGTGGATACTGCTAGACGTTCTCCACCTGTAGGCTAAAGTGGAAAAGAAGCTAAACGTTCAGTTGCCCATCTTTTTGAAGAACATTTTACTTCATTGAAAGTTTTTTTGATGCCATAAACACAGCTACCATTGACATTAAACAAGTAAACTTTATCAACATGCCAATGTGTACTTTCTTAAATGTTTGCAACACAATCTTTCCGCCTTTCCTAGCATTTAGCAGCATATCAAAGCACTTCCATTGCACTAAATTGCAGTCACTACTGCAGAATCGTTTTACTGCCAAGGTGGGCTAACTCAAAACAACCAGGCTGTCAAACAGTCTGAGCTAGAGACTTTGCAATCTCATTCCAACACTTAGTATTTTCAAACTAAGTCTAGGAACATAATTTTATGCCATTCCAGATCAAAAACATTGCAACCAGTTTCCCAAAACATGATTTTCGGTAAAAACATGCATTTACACCCACTGAGAACTGTGTAAAGATTTTCAAAACAAAGATTTATGTGCAGTTGGACTGAAAGTGTTAAGAAAATGTGTTCGTTCTACTAGCAATTGTGGTCACAAAATTCCAAGTTTTAACTGTTTGTTGAAAGATGTTTAAAGCAGTGTTTAATTGCCACAAGCTGTGTTTGTAAGGCATTTTGAGTAGTGTTTCCAACCTGGGTTTTCCCGAACCTGAAACCAAGGTTTTTTCAACTACCAAACCGGTATCTTAAAAATCCTGGAATTGCTGTTACATTCAAATATTAGTGATTCTGATAACACTGAAATTGCAGATTAGGGTGTGTAACGGCCAAATCAACATGTTTGAACTTTCAACTATTATTATGAGGCACGAGGTGCGGGTTTTGCTCGGTGACCATCGAATGTTCGTTGTTGGTCCACTTATATTTTTGTTCAATTGACCTATTCAAACGGATCGTGATGTCAATTTGCACATAATAGGTGTCTACGGGAACTTTTGTCTTTTTGCTAACCTAATTAAATAACTACCAGGTTAGGTAGTTCTTCAAAGGTATGCCGTAGTTTCGTAGTTACTAGTTAGCTTATTTATAAGCTGTTATGTGTTAGTTCATATACAAACTGTGATTCGTTGCAAAATTGATTCGTTCCTTTTCAGTTTGCAATAACTTTCCCACAAAATATTTGGCTTTCCTTTAGAAGTAATTTAAGTAGATTTTTAATCATATACTGTACATTCAGTTTGAAGACGTTAGTAATCAAAGAAAATCAGAAGCTTAGATCCATTTCTTATACAACAAGGCTCAACCAACACCAAAGTACAATTTGTGCTCTGTTATACAAAAGGAGGTGGTTCAAGCACTGGAAGTTTAACCATTTGAAATCAAGTCAAAGATTCCATGTAACCCATAAGAGTGAAGACCACAACTATTCTGGCACAGGAAGAATTCCTATCACAAATTGTTAAAAAGGAAATGAGTCTTTTTGAGGCTACAAAGAAGAGGTCAAATAACCTTGAAAAACTGTTCCATGCCTTAATTACAATCAACCCCAAATCAGTGGAACCAGTGAGGGCTTGTTCAGCCACTGGACTATTTGTCACAAAACTCAGAAACAGACTGAATGATGAAAGTGTGCTTTGATTGTCATGCGTCAGTATTATACCATCATTTAAAAAAATGTGCTTAACTTATTTAATTGCGTATAATAAATTGCGTAGGGACCAACAGTAGTGATTTCACAATGATATTGAATTTTTATTGCTCAAAATCGCATTGATTTCAAAACTCGAAAAAAACCTGGGTTTTCCTGGGTTGCTTTTCTCAGCTACCCAAAACCTGGGTTTTGAAAATTTGCCCTGAATTGGAAACACTAATTTTGAGGGACTGATATGATCCCTCAAATTTTTCCAATGGTCCCTCAAATACAGTAGAACCTCTTTGCATAACCACCACCAAAATACACTAAAACCTTGCTTTATGATTATCCGCAGTATTCAAGATAAGTAGTTGTAGTCTCTCATAATGTCTTAACAGTGACCAAGGTAAAAAACTCTTGTTAGTAGTTCCTGTTTATTCATTTTTATCACTGTAGTCACTGTAGCTAAGGGGAGTATAAATAGGGTCATAATAATGTTTGCGTTGCTGCACTTTTACTTTGTGTTTATTTTCATCACACTGATGCATGCTATCATTACATGTAATAATAAATTGTGGTAAAATAAAGATGACATAGTGCTAACATGCACACCACTTACAATGATTGTTACATTTAATATTTTCATGATAGTGAAAAATGATTCGTGCACTTAGTCATCATCTCTGGTTGGTTAATTCAAGCAATTCTTCTGATTTATCAAATCTAAGTTTTGTTTGGTCATTGTAGCCAACCATAGAGATGACCTACTTCTTGCACTGCAGGCTCCGACTGTTACCTCAAATCAAATTTGTCTGCTCAGAGCTATTTGCAAAAAAGAGAGTCAGGTTATTTGCGAGCTGTTGGTAGATGTGGCATTAGCTTGGCCTATGTAGGATATGTTACTGCCAGAAGGACGATGAACAGCATGTTGCAGTTTGGATAAAATCCAGCAAAGCAAGCTGATGTGTAAATCTGTTTTTTTTTCACTTTTGGCGCTTGCAGTTTTTCTTGAATTGCATTGTAACATTCCTTATCTTGCCTTTTTGCTAAAACTGATCCTACACACAAAAGGTTTGTGACATCTCTTGCACCAGTGAATCACATCTCAAAGATCACTTCAGTGGAAAGAAGCATGCTAAGGTACGTTTTTATGAATTCAATTGAACCTATGCGCAGTTGCAAGTGTTTGCAAAAGTTTGTAAAAGTTGACATGTATGAAATAAGATTGGTTATTTGGTACACTAGATTGTTATTTGTCTCTTTTTAATGATTTGCTGTTACCCAAATTTGTCTCTTATAAAAGGTAACTGTTAAACCATTTCAGTATTGTTCAATATTAAGATGGTGAAATCATAGCAATGTAGGGTCTAATGAAACATCCCAGTTTTTCTTCAATCTTGGCCATACCAAGCAGTTGAACTCCAGATGTTTATGTTGCTCTTGGAATCAGGTTTAATTAAATGCCACAAATAGCTATGACATTCTACCTATTTTTTTTCAATAGAATTACTTCTAAAGGCAAATATTGTAAAGTCGTTATCAAACAATTAGTTATCTAGGTGTATTGTGTTGCGATTACAGAAGCTGAAGAGATTTTGGTTCTAGCTTTCATTCAGTGCTACCTGCCATTGACTGCTGACTAAGATTTGATTGAAAAGGGTAGATTAATGATTCAATTGCACAATCCTAGAAATTGAAAATTGTGAAACATCCTGCCATCTAAACGGTTGAATTATGTGCAATGCTGTTTCAAATGGTTGGAACTATCGCCTATTGTAAAACTAATTTTTTGTTGATTTATTGACAATTGTATTGCATTCATCACAGAAACTGGCACAGCGAGGAGCATTGGCAGGTAGGTAAAAATAAAATGTTGTATTATCACATCATTTTGCTTGTCTGATTTCATTCCTAAGCCACCAGTCACTGTATGGTGAATCTTAATGGAATGGCTATTTTAATCTTTAGAGTGAAAATGGCAAATTTTTTAGAAGTTTTCACATTCAAAATGAGTTACAAATCTAAAAGTGATTGAGAAAGGTTGAATGCTGTATTAGTACAGTTTGTCAGAATAATTTTTTGTCTTTGTTTTGTGAGTTCATATAGGCTTTGAGTTGTTCACAAATGGAATTAAATGTGAACAAGTTCATAGAAAAGCACAAACAATTTTAAAACCAGTTAGGAAGGTAGTTGAAATTTAAGACCCTGTAAAAATGTACTGAAACTTAAGCAGAAAGTCGAACCTCTCCATAAGCAGTAGTGATGGAAAGCAATGTCTTCGTTACGGCAAAATTTGTTGTTATAGAAGGAAAGTTTGGTGTGACAGAAATAGTAAGATCAGTGGAAGGGAATTAGCTTTAGGCATTATTTTGTCTGCTTTGCAAGAATATGTTAGCCTCAACAAACATGGGAGGCAGTGGGAAACTCTCAGTGAGTGCTGTTGCCATCGGAAAGCCTGAGCGGCAAGTGCGCAAAGCTTCACACTGTGGCAGCAAACAACAATGGAGATCACGCGCCGCGATCACTCTATTATTGCTTGTTTGTGCCACAAAAATATGGGTGTTGATCTTCATGCACATCCTGTTCGTGGTGAATCACACATTCAACTGTCGTTTACATATTCAACGTCAACCGACAGGTTGCAACAGTACAAAGAAAGAAAAGATGATAGCACTCCAAAATTCTGCAGATGTCTGAATATCAAAATCTCATAACACTGACGATATAATGATAAACAAAAACAACAAGAGGGACATGTCGTGGACAAGCATATGAACAAAGGAATGAAACTGAAGTGTGTCTATGGAACAAGCCATTTTCTGCAGCATATTCTGTTGTGGATGAGCTTCCCCAATTTTAGTAGGATAGTTTATTAAGATCATCAACAAAAAAACAAAGCATTGATTCAAAACTATTAAATTTTGAACATGAGCTAATGAATTACTGTTTCTATCAAAGACGTTTCTTTTTTCATTCATGCTTACACAACATACAAAATCATTTTTGCGTTGTCAAAATATAGGCTACAAGTTAACAGAGTAAATCTGGTAGTGATTGAGTTGAGCAATTTATATCTATGTTTCCCAATGCTTGTGTTGAAAAATTTCCTGAAAATTCAGTCAAAATTTCATTGCCCTAAAACAGGGGTGGCCAGCATGTCGATTCCGATCGTCAGTTGGTTGATCGCACCTGATTTTGCATTGAATTGACAAGATACCTAAAGGAACGTTTTTCATTCAATATTTTAGAAAGTACATAAAAATGAAAAACGTTGTATTTTATGACATTTTGTATTTGTGAGTTTATTACCGGTCAATCTTGAGTTGTCAAGAAATTTTCTAGTCGATCCCAGTCGAAGACAAGTTGGCCACCCTTGCCCTAAAACATCAAGTTGCATTCATTGACTTTGTTGTGTACCAGAAAATCGTGCTTTTACATGCAGAACTGCATCTTTACTGTATCTGCGATTAAGCAGAAGCACAAATGAAATGTAGTGCAAATGAAAGCCAGAAAAAGGTACTGAACAGCACTACCAAGCCAATTCACAACAGCTAAACTCATGATAACAATATAATGCAACTATCCAAAGTTGTTTATTTTACTATATAAACCTTCATAATTTTTGGAAGTGTTTGACCAATTTTTCAGCTTTATGAGTCCATAATTCTAAACAAAAATTAATTGTAATATTAATACAGTACAATTAATATTGGTTTGTTGCTTATCTTGATGAACTTTCAGTCCAGCTTGTCACATGCATGTTTTTTTTAATTTTTTTAAAATTTGATCTTGGTGATGGCAATTAGCAGCAGGTTGAAGCCTGAAATTTGCTTTAGTACAGTTGATGTGAATGCTCCAAAGAGCACTACGGTGGTTGTTTACTCAGTAGCTGTGGATCGAATACCCAACCTTCCAATTGAGAGGCAGACATTATGCCACTGAGTTATCTGTGCCCACATACGTTTTTAATCCTACTTAAGTAGGCCAGCAACAAGCTAAGTAATATTGGCTGGAACGTCTATATTAACCTTTTTTCATGCAAGCTGCGTAATCACAGCTCATGCTCTGTATGCTATAGGCCTATGCATGGTTCAGTTTTATAGACTACAGTACTGTGTGCTCCCCTTAAAAAATCGTCTTCCAATGCGACACAACCTTAGCATAATTATAGGTAGATGTTTTGACTTTTTGTATGTTAATTACTGAACTACAGTTGTTTGGTTGTCAAGAATAGGTTGCCACTTCCACAAATGATAAAAAATCATCTAACTCTAGCCTACTTAACCTGCTCTGGTCACCTAGGGTTGTATAACGTGTAGAGTACAAGATGTCCTACTGTTTGAGTTGAATCTCACTTCCACACAAGTTTTAGACCAAGGCATATGTCATACATTAGCTATCGCCTGAAAACCATAGCAATATTAAGATACATGCTCTAATCTACGCAGAAGTTATAACCACATTTTTGGGATTATTTAACCTAAACAAACAATTACAGTACAACTAATTTACTAAGCACATACATTTCACTTTTTAAATTTTCTCAGTTGTTCTGGAAGACTTAAAAACTAGTCTTGCAACCAGGAACATAACACAAATTCACAGAATTCAAATTTGACACGCGTGTTCCTGAATAACCTACACAAAATGTGTAACTGCTTCATAAGACATTTAATGGCATGTCACCAATTGTTGGCTTATGTATTCAATAAATGTGATAACAATTTGCTTCTAACGCAGTTAAAACACAGGCAGACAGTTTATATGTGATCTGTCTAGTTTAAGCAAAGGAAACACAGGGAGACAGAGAGACATTGTTTGTTCACCATGTGGTACCTCTATTGAACAACACATGCCTGTAAACTGTTACAGTAGGCTACAGTGCACTTGATGATTTTGCGAGTGACAAGCTGTTGGTTTGCAGTGATCTTGGCTTTGGGCATGTGCATTACACATCCCATTCTCTTCTCATCCACCTAGCCTAAACATGTGACAACGTACTGCGAACTTGCATTTGCTGTCTAATCCGGTAACAGCTGCCCGACAAATCGAGTTACGGTACAGTTCTAGAATTTGTGTCGAAATAATGGTAAAGCATCTAACCTATATATTTCGTTCCATTAAAAGTATGGTCTAGATTTCTTTTCAATGTACTTCAACTGCTAGTTACATTTGTTGTGTGCTTACACAAAACGATTGAGTTCCTCTCACTAGTAGTACTGTGCTAATGTTTTCAGGAAACACACCATGTGACTGAAGCCTACTTCCATTGACTCTCAGGAGAAATAAACTATGCCTAGGCCTAAACAAGATGGATGTCCCTGACTGCTCTACACAAAGTATAACCACGTTCCGTATTATCTAACAAAAGTAAACAAGATTACATTAGAACTAGTTTACTAACACATTTTCCGACAAAAACAACTTCTTTGCCAAACGTAAGTTGCACAGATATTCAAACAAAAAGAAACTGCACCCACCTGCCAAGTCCTACCCAACACTTAAGCTACAACTGTTAATTAAAGTGATCCTCCATTTGACCGTCTGAGAAAAACTTGCGGAGACTCTTATCCCGGAGTTTAGATATCCTTGTGCAAAAAGCGTTGTTTGCGTTCGCATACACCTATTTACTCGCTAGTTATGCCAGAGGTCTTTTGATCTGACTTCAAAAACACATTGCTCTTTTGATTTTTTCTGCATGCATAATTTAGGTAAACATTCCTACAGCTTCACTAATCTTGTCTGCCTGAGACACATTGACACAGATGCCCGGACAGAATGCATAACTATAGAAAAGCGTGGTCTAACAACAGGCCCGCCGGCCACATTTTTAAGGCCAGCGAGCTTCCTCAAATTGCCCAAGGTGTCTTGCCGAAGTAGCTAGTGTCGTATTTTCAGACTCCAACTGCGCTCCTATTCCAAAATTTTTGAATCCAGGTGCGGGTCCGGTATTTTTTCTGATTTGAGAATTCGACTCCGGTTCAAACTTCGGCAAGCTTCGCGGCAACAAAAGTTCAGCAATGTTTTTACTTAAATGTCAATTAGGCACTGACATTTACGCAGACTCCTGCTACTGCCGAAAATGAAAAGTGACTCCGGGTCCGGTTTGTAGCGGACTCCGGATCCTGCCGGAGCGGACTCTGGTTCCATGGCCACCTCAGGTGCGGACCCCGGATCCATGGCCACCACATCCATGGCCACCACGGACTCCGGATCCATGGCCACCTCGAACCATTCTTTCGATACAAATGCTGCTTTGCATTCAGAACCTGATAACACGCAATCAGCTGCTCATCGCGATTGCGCCGCTGACGCTGTGCCGCCCGCCCCACCGCAACTACATTTGTTCCACCGCCATGACCTGTATTGCAACCACACAAATGTCGCACGTGCTTTGCAGCCTTGTCACTACCGCATGTGCTCTGCCATCACATGGGTGCCACACCTACGCCACTATGACACACGTACCTAAATCACAATCGTCTCTGCTCAAAATACCTTCACTACACTTACATTTAGTGGTGTAGCACCAAAAGCCCAGGTGAAGGAATGCACTGTTACGAAAAAAACATGTTTTGCTAGGACCGATCTCAAGTCCGTTTGGGGATTATCTATGCGGAATTCGACTGTGAAAACACGACGCAACGGTCAGCAAGCTGAGGCTGCTGGGACGGGTGCAGATCCCGTTTTTTGGGAACGGGTGTGCCTCTCAAGTAAACTGCTGCTGGCACCGCAGCCGCACCAGATCCACAACTGCTTCTCAACCAGTTACCAGTTAAAGACTGTTAACCAGTTAAAGACTGCATGACTACACTTTTCCTGCTGCCAACACCCCTTCCAGTACAGTAGTAGTAGTGTGCTCTCATCCAACGCACGCAAGGTCATGTCCACCTTGCTGCCGTCTGCAGTGGGTGGACGGTGCATTGTGTCGTTTTGATCGCCACCATTGAGAAACAGCGATGCTGCAGACGCATAGCTTATCTAAGCTGTATATGTGATTGCCTGTGCTTTGTCACAAAAACCCAGAGCACGTGTTGTGTGGCGTTGGGTGCGAATTGATTTTTTCCATTCAAACTAAACCTTTGTGCGGCGTATTTTTGCTACAATTCACCGTTTTCGACTTTGTAAATTGTATGCACTGGGCTTTGACTTTTGATAAAAACTGTTGCACGATTTGTGATTCCAAGTTGTTTTGCTTTTAACACCTTGGTTGTTGATTTTGTGTTTTGAACTGCACTGAAGTTGATGATTTCTTAAGACTTAATTGAAAGAGGTGGAAGAAAAGATATAATTAGTTCGATGCTCGGTGGTAGTGCCAGCACGATTTGCAGCCCCGTCGCTACGGGGGGATTTGGTGGGCTTAGGCCCCCCAAACAAAGCTCCAACCCCCCAAAATGAAATATGAAACGCTATAAATCAGTGGAATTTCTGTCAAATTTATAATGTCAAGCCACCCTGCACAAAGGTAAAGTCTCCATTGAAGACTTTTTGGCCCCGGCCAACACGCGTTGAAACACTTGATTAGGCCAGATACGGTAGCAAGGGTTCTGGAACGTTTTCAGCCGCTATGTACGTGTTGTGCAGGACCCAGCGATTCACAAAAAGCCGAATATGCGAGCGGGGATATTTCTCAATTGGAGATCCAGCTGCGATCGTCTGAGGACCCGGCCATAGGTGAGCATTAGAGCATATTAGCTTTGTGTTGCCACAAACGTTTATTTGCCTGCTTAGTTACTTGATATTCTTGGTTTGTCTTTGTTATAACGAGAACTTCAACGCCAAGTTCACATATCGCGATTCCACGGTGGTAGCTGTGCGACTATATATTGCTACTAAGTGAAGTTTAGGCCATCGGCATCGGAAGGTTTTTTCCAGGGGGGGCATTAAAGGATTTTTCCGAGGTTTTCCAAGGGGGGACCAAAAATGTTGAAATTTGGTTTTTATCCCTCGAAATTGAAAATACAACCTTTTTTGCTAAAAATTTCGAAATCCAGGGGGGGCCAGGCCCTCCAAGCCTCCCTTCCGACGCCCATGGCTTAAGCGTTAGCAAAACTCGGCTTTACCTTATTCTTGTCACGAATCCGACCAAATTTCACGAATCCGACAAACGTCAAAGCTCGTAAAGTTCCAGATTTCCTTTGAACTTTACGTGATTCCATCTCAGCGTGTGTAATTTTCAGTCATCTTGTCTGTTCAAAGATGCACATGGCTTTGAGCACACGGGCCTCCGCACGTCAAAATCCGGCACCGTCTGTACTTTTTGCCGCAGTCATCGTTCGGCAGCGCCTTGCATTTGAAGTAATTCGAAAATTTTCAAACAGGCCATTGCATTTGCGTCACAAGCAATGAAACATCGCACAGGGTTTCTTGTCTTTTCCGTTTTTGCGACGTCCGCGTCGACTCGAAACGAGTCAACCTACTTTCTTCGTTCCCGGCAGGTTTGGAGTACGTCGTTGAACATCAGAGCGAATCTGCGACGCGGTTCGAGTGCAAGCTTTGCTCCAGTCGCGGTCCGGCGCAAATCATGTCGTCGCACATACTTGGACAGAAACACCGGCTCAAATACGCGGTACGCGCCCATGGTGCGTTTTTCATCAAGGCGCTGCGCCGACCTCTGCATCCGCCTCGCGTTTGTTTCGCTTTTTTGATGAACGCGCCAGACGGCGCCGCCGAGTGCTGGCGAGGGTCACGTGATAGAAACGCTCACTTGCTCGTTTGTGCCAAATCCGGTACTTTCCCCGCGTCTGGCAGTCGAAAAACGGTGATTCCCCTCGACTCGTCATTTTCACGTTTTCGCACAGAAACTCCACTACCCGCAATATTACCAGGAAATGACGCAGGGACCGGAAGCGCTCACCCGGAAGTACGGTGACCTGACTCGCGAGCTGAAAAAATACGCCCAGATGGTGGCGTCGTCACGGTCCAACCTGGGCCCTGGCCTGATCAAGGTAGGCTTGGCCCGTTGTCCGAGTGCGCTTGGTGGTGGTTATGAATCGTGGGAGCGTTCGACCAAGATATTGAAAATAAAATGAAAGTAACTATTTCTTTGGTGTCGAGACCCAGTTTGCGAGTCTCGGTCTCGAGGGCTGCAGGTCTCGGTCACAAGCCTGTTGCCCTGAGACTTTGAATATTGCAACGATACGGCTGAGGAAAACTTTTGTTGTTTGACGTGTTTTCAGTCTGCTGTATTTGTTGGTAAGAAACAACAAAAACAGGTGGGAAAAACGTCAGAAACATGAAAAACTTTGAACTTCAAAGTGATAATGACATTTTTTGCAAATTCACAGACCGAATGGGATCATTTGCTGTTCATTCTTAAAACGCAAGCAGCAAGTATTAACGCTCGTTGCGATAAATGATCTTACTTCGCTGAAACAAAACCGTTTTACTCGTTTTGATTCGCTTACATGTTTTTTGTCGCAGGTCGTCAAAAGCGTCGACGACCAAGCAAGTGATCCAGCAGAAAAAAATAAGGAAGGTAAACCTTTCTTTTGCATTCTGCTATGTTCTTCACGAGAGTATGTTGCCAATCAGCTAGGACGTCATAATCACTGAGGATCAAATTTTGTGGAGAGTCTAGAAATCAGGATTTCACTTTCCGGACCCAATGCGTTTGTTGCCGGTATTTTGCGGTGAGACGGATTTTTCCGGTGTCAAGCGAAATTTCTGACTTCGCGCCAAGTGCGAATGCACAGAGTTATATGCTACATATCAAATACGCTGAGAAAACTGATGATTAGGGCTTAGGGTTTGGTGTTTAAGTGTGTCGGTTTAAGGTTTGGGATAGGTTAGAAAAAGAAATATAAATGAGGTCTAAGACTAAGTCCAATATTTTTCAACGGTTAAAGTTATTCCCGTACCGTGGCTTGTTGTGGGTATCTCACAACTAACCAAAAAGTTTTAATTTACGCAACACACATCAAAAAAGTAATTGTCGGAACTTTATTCCATTACACTGAGAAGCAAAATAACTGACAAGCAATAATAGGTCAGGAATTTTCACTTGAGTTGACACCGGCCATATGACGTCTAGTGCAAAAATACGGGCAGATGCCACACCGTGACAGTGCCTTGCCCGCATATGTATTGAAACGTCCG
>Ga0210059_1008430_pt1 | contig 16269 bp, 11 predicted proteins | sample Ectturendosymbi2_FD_188042 | JGI IMG/M metagenome (GOLD analysis project Ga0210059, IMG submission 188042) | Ecteinascidia turbinata endosymbiont from Florida, USA - Sample 2 (SPAdes) (version 2) | ecosystem: Host-associated > Tunicates > Ascidians > Unclassified | place: Key West, Florida...
CGCCGTGCCATGGAGCCTGGACATCTGCTCCACTCAGCGCTCACCCGTCCATCGAGTGCTGTTGCACGGCGCCTCAAATCGAGACACCCATTTGTACCCGCTGCACAGCAACTCATCAGCTTCTCTGACGACAATAACATACCAGCGGCGCAGTGTACGGACCATCAATGGAACGCGAAGTGGGCGGACAACCCCACAAGACTCCGCACATTAATTCCAGACACCGGGTACACACACCGCCGGAATGACCCTCCCACGAAGAGCTTGGGTCCGGCTTAACCGCACCTGTGTCGGACGTTTCCGCTCCTGCTTGTACAAATGGGGAATGGCCTCCTCTGCGGCCTGTGAGTGTGGCGCAGAAGAACAAACCGTCGACCATGTCGTCCTCGAATGTCCAATCCATCGACCTCCCCACGGACTGCACGGCCTGACAGTTCTGGACGATGAGACAACCGAATGGCTGCTCGACACCTGCCACGAAATCTAGCGCAGCCAAGCAGTGGATAAAAGAACTCGCTCAAACGAAAGAAGCATTAACTTACATGGAATGTATCCATTTTGACTTTCTGTTGTGCTGAGTGTTTTGTGCCCGTCTTGTGTGTTGTTCTGTAACAGTAAAGCAGAAGTTAAAACCAAACGAAAAACACAAAGCATCGTAGAATTTCTATCATTCAAAGGTTAAACAAAGCTAAATTTTCGAAGACAGTCTAAGTTGCTAGAAATTGTGACAATCTGCATGAAAACCTACATTCGTTGGTCAATATTAAAAGAAGATATAGACAAAACACTTCTAAATATTGCTGAGTTGCGTCACAAGCTCCGAAAGCATCAGGTTGAAAGATTAATCATGCTTGATAGTAAATTCCAAATTCCAAAACGATACCTTTTCGTAATTCCGGTTTGGGGCAATAGGAAGTTGAATATTTGGTTTTTTCAAATTCTCTTTGTGCTGCCGTGCCTGTAGAATAGTTGCTAGAAAATGTTACGAAAACTGAATTTGTAAGCTTGACTGTAAGCGAACTATTCCACCAACATTGTAAATTTGCAATTTATACCAAATATAAAATATGAACTTAAATGCCAAAAAAGTCTTCAAATTTTTGTAAATTTGTTTCGTTTTCTTTAGTGATAGTAAGAAAAGGACCTAAAAGGACTTACCACAATCTATTTTCTCCAAACCAGACTTTGAAACTTCTTTTTGTTTATTAATTTTTACAAAGGATTTATTCCTGAACGCATGTTTGTTGGATTGTTGCTGGTTTATGTCGCCGTCATTAGCGACTTCAACTGAAGTTTTTGAAATGCTGCTAGACCCGGATGAATTTTGTGACAAACGTAAATTTGATTTTTGGTCATCAGAACTTGTATTTTGTATTTCGACAACGGCAGAGGAGCCACACAGTTCTTTTTCCAATGCTTCATCAGTTTTTGTTGGTGTGCACTGTATATCTGCAAAAATTTGTATGAAGCATAGCCACGGAAAATACAGGGTTTCGAAATCTTGAAAACTGCATTATTTGAGCAAAGACACATATTATTGAAATTTGATACCTTCAGCAACCAAACCCTCCGTGTTGCAACGATACACTTTTTTCAGTCACGGATGACCACAACTTCTACCTTACACTCTTTTCAAAGTGACAGTGCAGCGTCGGAAAAGCGTAATTACTGTATGATTTTCAGAAAGTGTGCAATTTCTAATGTGTCACATGTAGCATGACACAGCACGAGATGCGGTCATTTCGTTCCACTGGGTCTGAGACTGTACGAATTCCTCACTAAAGCCTTTCAACAAAATACTTTCCAATCAGCGAAACGTGCTTCAGAACATAAACTTGCGTACTTGTGTTTTCGTCTCCTTGAAAAGTGTTTTTTGTATTGAAGGCCAATGGTGAAGATCGAAAGTAGTCTCTGCGGAAAATATACGCATAATTTTAACTAAAAAGCAAGCCGTTTGTATCTACAGGGTCATTTAAGTAGAGATAGATTTCCTTAGTTTACGAAAGCAGTTTCATGTTTTCATTGAAACAGATTACGTTTTAAAATACATTTCATTTTTTGATATAATAGCAGGTTAGATCCAATTCTTTCCGTAAACATACATCTGGGATAAAGGTGGCTGTTGAAAAAACAGATGCGATAAAAACTTGTCCAGGTTTGTATGCAAAGACCTGCAAGGTTTTTCTAGACTAGGGACGGGGAACCTATGTAGCCTGCTATCACGAGCCGCATGAATTGCGGAATATCGCTGACGGGCCGCTAAAATTAATTAGTTTTATCTTAAAATTTTACCTTTATCATCTCAAGGAAAACAAGGAGAGAAAACTGTGTCAAACAGCGAGAGACTTCTCTTGACTGACTGTCTACGTGTAAGCATGGAGTTTCGTTTTTACGCGATGTTGTGTTCTAACTTGGGTAATGAAAAATCTGATGAGGACCAAATTAAATGTTCACTGGGGCCGCATTTGGTCCGCGATTTGCAGGTTCCCCATGCCCCTGTTCACGACCAAGGATGGATATATACCCAGGTAATTCAAAGCAATTTTCTGCCCTCAGTAAACAACCCCAAAAGTAAAATGAAAACAATTTAAAGGTTTATGTGTACCTGGCCTCCTGGATGCGCCATTTGAAAAAGCAGAACTCTGCCGCTCTCATCTACCCCACCCTTATTGTGGTTCACTCGCTACTCTGAGAAGTTAAAACGTGAACCGGATTCATCGGACGACATTAAAAGTTTCACCTTAGACACAATCGTAACATTTTGTGGAAAAGAGGATGAGTATATTTTTGAAAAGCATTCAAATATAACAGTTCTCTTGGCAAAAAATCTGATTTGGGAAGAAGCATTACAGATAGTTTTGGTGCACTAACGTCTACATCAAAACAAAGTCCGCTTGAGGCTGTTTATGGTTTTGTTAAGCAAAATGTCCTAGTTTTTTTGCGTAAAGGATAAAAATTTGTAAAAAGTAAAAAGTGCTTCTGAAGTATGGCAATTATAAGAAAAATCATATTTTTGGACAAAAACGTTTGGGATTTTTGATTTGGCTTAAACTTTTGGTGATCGATTTAATTTTATCGAGAAATGTTAGCTAATGTGCAAAATGATTTGTTAGGAAACAATTTACTTTTTCGGGCAAAATGAGTATTTTATTAGGCTAGATGTTACGCTTGCTAAAAATGATTGTTTGTTTCAATTTTTGTCGCCGCGCTTTTGTTTGTTCCTCCATCCAGCACTAGGCTGCATCTTTTCAGACCTCTGACGTTTTACAATAAATTCGATAACCCATTGTCGTGCATCATCGCTTATGTCTAAAAGCTTGAAAAAAATTTTAGGTTGCATCGGCACCCAATCAACTGCAGCTGCACATCATGTTTACCATTCGTTATGGAAATTATTTCAGTTTCGCTATCTCTTAGGAATGTTACTGGTGGTCTGCAGCGCTCATTTCCACTTACGTTACGCCGGGGACCTAGCGGTTACTTTAAGTTTAACAGTAAATGCAACCGTGACAAATCAGTGGCGGAATTGCACGTGGGCCTTTCCCTTGCGGCCACCCAGTAACGCCGAGCACGAAGCTGCACTGGTCGCAAGTACGGTTTGTCAAGTTTTCGGCCTGAGCCAAACCGGAATTGAATCAATAATACCAACCTTAGTGCCGCACACTCAACCAGGGTTGCGGAGTCGGAGGTAAAATATCCGATTCCCACTTTCCAAAATTTCCGACTCCTGACTCCGACTTTCCAAAGTTTCCGACTTCGACTCCCCACTCCGACCTTTCCAAAATTTCCGACTCCGACTCCTTAACATAAAGGGAATGAAATTTGGCTGTTAAAATCAATGGAAATCGTGGTACACAGCAAGAAATCTCTGATTCAACAAAAGTTTCAAAAGAAATTGCACCATTTCAACAGGAATTCCCATCTTAGGAGTGTGATGTAAAAAATGATCCAACTGGGCAACCGGAGTCGGAGTCGGACAAAAAAATCCGACTCCGACTCCACCCAAAACCCTCCGACTCCTTACGACTCCGCAACCTTGCACTCAACCCCACTTTACCATGTAGCTGATTTAATTTAAAAAAACAAACTCCACAAGAAAATTGCATCTACGAAACGCTATAAATGTGAAAAAACAGTGTAGGTGTATTTTTCGGTGTGCAGACAATTAAGACCAATTCATTTGAGACCACGTTCATTTGAGATTTCGGCGTTTGAGACCACAATCACATGAGACTTTTACATTTGAGACCACGTTCATTTGAGATTTCGGCGTTTGAGACCACAATCACATGAGACTTTTACATTTGAGACCACATTCATTTGAGACCTATCTATTTGAGACCACATTCATTTCAGACCACATTCATTTGACACAACATTCATATGAGATCACATTCATTTTACGCCACGTTAAAGTGAAGCTGTTTTGATTTGTTGTGTATCAGATTTTTAGGATTTACCTTCCACTTCTTTGTGGGAGGCCTGAAGTTTTGCAAGGTGACTTTTCATTTGAGGTTTTGCGACGTTACGCCCTTCCGTGTCCTGGAGTGACTCACGCTGGGTTGTAAACCGTGCAAAACTTCAGGTTTGGTCTCACATGAAAATGTCTCAAAAAAACGAGGTCTCAAATGAATAGGTCTAAAATGAATGTTGTCTCGGCTGTCGTGGTCTCAAATGAATGATCTCAAATGAATGATCTCAAATGAATGGTCTCAAATGAATTGGTCTCAGTAGTCATGGAACCGTTTTTTCCCATAATATTTTTACTAAATACTTCTGTCAAGTCTGTACAGTAGGTCACTTGTAAAATTACTTATAAATTCAACAACCTGTTGAAAAGCGTTTCAAGTTAAGTGATCAACCCATTATAATATGTGGTAAACCTGAGAAAAACTTGTCTGATACAGACACACCAAAATTTTTTCCAACAGTTTTATTCAAACCCTTAACAAATACTGTATACCTGATCTTTGAAAATTCCTTCCAGCCTCTTCGGATTAAGCACTCTACGGCAACTAGAAGCATCACCAGCACCCCTAGCGAACTTAAAGACACCGCGATTAGCACGCTATCGACATCCATAGGAACGAATTACGTTTTTAATGTTTGAATGAACATACAAAGCATCAAGCATTTTAATCTGCCAACCAGCTGACGTGAAGCGGTGCCAAGCAATCGCAACGTCACATCGATCAATATCATACTCTATCCAACAAAGAGTAGTTAATTTTAGACACGCCCACCACTTCTCACAAACTAACAATATAAATAAAAGCTGCAATCATTAACTGATAAGCCAGTTTAGAGGACTGATACCAACTACTATGAATTTACAAGAAAAGCTTTCATTTACTTCCTCTGTAATATCATTCGATAGAATCTATAAGCATGAAATGAAATCTTGCGCAAAAGATTTGCTTTGAAATATAAAAACAGTGGCAGAAAAGCTTGCACGATTTATGTTGTGGGAAATCGCACTGAATCTCGAGCACAGATTCGAACCAACTAGTAAAAACTTAATACTTAATATCACGAGATGTTTGTTATTTATGAGGTTGGTTGCCATGCACCACACAATTTCAAACATTTTTCAAAACGACTTGTCCAAGTGTGTTTATAATGCAAATGGATTGGATGTTATCAGAATAATTTTCACCCGGGAGATTGCCACTTAACATACCTTGTTTACCTGGAAAATAACCCTAAAAGACGTTTGCCACGTGCTTTCAGTGAATGCCTTTGCTTTTACCTTTCAATGAATTTAGCTCCCTTTGCAGTGCATGGCCATTGGTGCATCACCCACATGGCAATTCAGCCTTTTGTGCAAGAGAATTGCTGTTTCAGTACAATATTAACGTTTTGTAACGTTTGGTTTGTGCCATCCTTGCACGACTGCAAAAATGCTGTTGTAATCACTTGCTATTTTTGCCTATTAAATTTTATTCTACAGCTTTGGGTATGCGACTTTGTGTTTGATCGTAACGCTCTGGTTCGTGAAACATGCAAAAGCAATGGACAAAAGTAATGATCATCTGCAAATTCTCTTGTTTATAGTACTTTCTTTAAAATTTTTCTATGTTGAGCTGTTTACAAGTAAATAATCACTTTCGCGTTTTTGCTAATCTTGACCGTCGGTCATCAACACCACATACAGTTTACCTTATGTCGAGTAACAAGAGTATTTTGACTGCTTCAGTGTTGGGCAACAAAGGGGAAAAGCATTGTCTCTCCACTAGATTTTCAAGTTTGGTCTGTAGTTACACATTATTTATAACTGCCTCAGAAATACATTCTAGGAGTTTTAAGCTTTTAAGATAAAAAGTTTCAATAATAATACAGGACAATAGTCGTCCGTTCGTATTACTTAATTAAAAAAAATTGTGCATGCAAATAAGTTGAAAACGTGTGGATATGCCCTCGCTGCCATTTTACTGCAGGACGTAATGGTCAGATGAGCTGACTTTTTGAAATCACTTTGTTTTTCCTTTTTTTGATCGATTCTGTGCAATGAACTGCCAGATGATATCGTATAGGAATTTATCCAGTTTGTGCCAAACACACCTTGAGGGCTAGAATTCACAAAAATATCATCAAAATAACAAATTTTCATGTCTCAACCTAATTTACTTTTTAGTATGTACTTCCATCAGCTTCGTGCACATTAAATGTTGTTTGGGGAGGGGATTGTGCTTGGTTTTGAAATAACAAATTTTTTCCGACATGCAACAACTTTCTTTTTGAGGGTGAGATGAGCTTGGAAATAGTTTCTGAGTTGTTCAAACATGTGTCTGTGCAACTACAACGTTTACATAAGCTTTGGTTATGGCAGGAACAAATTTGCCAGAGTGGAGCAAATTGTACCAACTTGTTTTATTTTAAAATACACCTGAGCGGGGTTTGGAGTAAAAAACAGGCCTATGTTTGAACTCTGAACACAGCAGAACTCTTGGAATTTCATATGCACTGCATATGCTCTTAGCAGGAGCCCCTTTTTCACAGTCGTCCACACTATATTATGAGAAGCTCCATTCCCTGACAGTGAAAAAAGTTATCATTTGGTATACATTTTTGCTCTTACTTGATAGGGTCTTTTCAGAACTTTTGGAACAAATTTTAACCCATGGTCTTTTTAAGGTATTGAAGTTGGTTTGCAGCTTTTCCTTATTTGCGCATTAGAGATAATGGTGGGGGCCCTGTAAAAGCAGAGCGCTCACACATTACAGACTGTGGTTTGAGCCGCTTAAAAAGTAGAGTAGGCTACTCACGCATTACAGCGGCTGTTGAAAAGAGAGTACCTTTACATTACAGTTGTGAGCCCTTTTCAAAGCAGAGTACCTGCACATTACAGTTGCTGTTGGAAGCCCCTCTGAAAGCAGAGTACTTAATTATGACGTGCTTTGGAAAATACTATGAGAGCGGATAATAGGTTTTCACCAAAAATTAGGAAAATTTACGCGCGAAACACATCGAGGGGGGCCGTAAAAAGAGGAGGCCTGAGGCAAGTGCCTCGCTCGCCTCCCCGTAATCACACCACTGGTCATATTGTATGTCGCTTAACTTGAAAAAAACACGCAACAAATAGCAAGTGACTGACTCTGATATGAAATAAGAGGCTGGTGTAACAAAACCAGTGCATGGGCAGTTTTCTGTCTTTTCCAGCTGTGTAGCCTATTACTCGTCATGTAAACTTGCTGCAAATACAACAAACTTTACGTATGAAACTTTCAACAGCTTTTAGATATACTTCCAACAGCTGTGTTCTGCTTTCTTTCGATTTCTTTGTTGTTGCAGATCCAACATTGCGAAATGATTACCACACATCTAAACAGAAGAATATGCCGGCTTCAATGTCTCCACTCACTGTAGACAACTCAAACGGTTATACGAGCAAACTGTACTCTTCAACATATATGTTTAAAATATAGAATTGTCCTCATTTTTTTAGAATGTGATATTTAGTGGTGGATGTTTAGAACATTTTTAGTTCTAAGAAAAATAACTCGGCATTTCAGCATTTATTCGGAGCCCTCAATAAATGTTTCCAGTTTTTAATTTCCAAGTTTAATTCGATCTTTACTTTCTTTTTAGTAATTGCAGTGGACCAATGCACTGAAGACTCCAGTTTTTCTGTACATGGCCTCTTGGTTAGCTTATTTGCGAAGAATATGAGGTCACAGTTTTTGAAGAAGAAATTCCCAAAAATGGTCATGCATTCCAAACAGCAGTGTTTAAATATTTTTCGTCTTGGATTTAGGTCATATTGCATTTTCAGCGCTTTGCAACACGTTCATTTTCGAAAAATATTTTTTAAACTATCCCTTAAGAAAATGAATGCAGAATTACGCTCTAAAATTTGCTGACAAATCTATAAAATCAATTGCGGTTCCCCTCTTCATACTTCACATGTTGTTCATTTGGCTCTCAACAATAAACTCTTAATTTATCCCTGCCCCTCTTAACGAATATGGTTTAGCTTGAAGTATTTTCACTTTTCACATCATAACAATGTCACAAGTATAGTTTTCAATACACTACATTTGCTTCCGAAAAAACTCAGCTTCGAACATGGGTGCGCCAAACTTGCTTCTTGCCCCGGGCGCCATCTAACTTCGTTATGCCCCTTAGTGGCGGTTCCAAAGGGGTCTGGGTGGGCCATGGCCTCCCATATGTTTGGCTGACCCCTGCTTGGCCCCACCAGTTTTGTGCTTAATTTCACCTTCAAGTTCGTTTGACTGACATATACAGCAGATAACTGTCAGCCAGCAAAATTTTAAACGATTTGACGAGTTTCTGGCGACGGTTCTGGCGATATTCACAAGCCTATGTTGGGTTTGATAGGTTTAATCATAGCAAATCAATCTTAATTATAAACGAAAATCATCCTGCAGGAGAGACATTTACGTTGGCCACCCTGCTTTTTTTCTTGGCCCCACGTTTTTTTTATTCTAGAATCGCCACTGATTCTACTAAATTGTTCCGAGGGCCAAATGTGGACTTATAAAACAACCCGAGAACCGCATTATGACGCTGACGCAATAATGGCGGTAACTGAACCCGACTTGAAACAGCTTTTACACCTTCTTTCCTGTTAAAGGTAGCGGGCCACATGCGGCCAGCGTGTTTCCGACCCCTGCTTCAGGTTATGTAGCATCCTTCTTGCCACATCGAACTTCAATTCCAATTAAGTCTTTAACAGTGTTCGGATAGAAATGAATTGAGAGCGAACTGTGTTTAAACAGTCTTCCAAAGCAGCTTACAAAACTTAATAGTATTGATTAGACTATTCTGTCTCTCATCCTCCTTAACAAGTTGCGGAGAAAATTACAAGAAATCATGTTTCTGCACCGCAAGCATTTCATACCAATCTGCTTTTACTTTCGATGCGGCACGGGCCTAAACCGCCAAGTTTTAATCTTTGCGAATCTTCGATAAACTTGGATCGACATTCCGCATTAACATGGTTGGTCGCAACGGTAAAAGATGTTCGTGCGATTAGGATTCAACGCAACACAAACAGTTCCTTTTCAAGGGCAGGGCAGTGTCATAATCGACCATTCAGCGACAGTGAAATGTCGGACTAAAGGTGAACAGAGCTGTGGTTAACGACCTATCCGGTGTCTTACGGCAAGCTGTCACCAAGCGTTGGATCAGCGGGACAAAATGTCTAGAGGCGTGGCTATACTGAAAGCTGAAACTGACAATTCGTTGCAGCGAAAATTCGACGTCGGCAGCTTTCGCTGTTCCTGGTCAGTTAGTGAAGCGGATATCAACATCCTTAGCATTTCAGAACTACCAGTTGCACCAGACGTTTCCTTATCCATGCCAACAATTAAACTGGTCAGTTGCGTCGTGACAAGCGATGCAGCTTCGCATTAAAATGGTTCACGATGTCGGGAACGTGAACCTTCACATATTTTGTAAGATTATGAAACATACTTTGCATCCGTACCAGATCAGCCAGAAATGCAGCTTGGCATCAAAACCCAGGGTCGGGAGCGAACGGGAGTCGAGCTCCACACCTTGAAACATAACTTATTCTTGAAAACCAGACTGGTTCCGTTTAAAAATCTGCGCTCATCTTTCTGCGTCATGACATGGGATCTGCTCGTCTCGTTTCTAAAGGGTTCTGCAAGAGACCACAATTTGAATATCCTACAATTTATTGCTCGTGTGATTTCAATAAATAACACTAGTTTACGGAATGCACGATTTGCTACATGACGCGCAACAAAATAGTACCACGGATTGCGGCCAAGATCATTACGAGACGCGGGAATAGCGGAAATTAGAAAAATAGCAATTCCGTATGAAGGCTCAGCCGGGAATGTACACAATCATATGAAGCGTATTGTACAGAGAAAAAAAACTAGCCAAGCTGCAAAAACAGCAGAACGCAGCCACCAACAACCAGCTCTAACAGAAAAAAGCACCACAGCATGGACTGATGGGAGCGAAGGCAAAAACAACTGTGTGAGCTGACGTTTGCAGGAAGTGCTTGGCTGGCGCGAGGGCAAAATAATTGATTACAAACAAATGCAGGAAACATGACAACGCCGCCTCCACACGATTCGGAACGGCTTCTAACAACAAATCAACACAAGTACGATGGCTGTAGCATCAAGGCAGCACGAGAAAATTACCCATTGTGAGTGCTGTGGACACTGGTGCTCTTCGACCGGTGATCAAACAGTGTTGCTATGGCATTGCACTGATCAGAAAAAACACAAAACAAAATGCCTCGCACAGGGTAAGTTCGTAAATTTGTTTTGTGAAGGACAACACACACAACTGTATTTCAGTTGGCACAGCTGTGTTCTCATTTGGGTGTTTGCAACGGCAGTCCGCAGGTAAAGCAGCAGAACATTCGAGTACTTTCAAATTAAACTAATTTTCTACATCGTGCAAAACTTACAACGCTGTATCCGCGACGCTTTTCGTGAAGACATACAAGCATAGCAACAAACTTTTTGCTACAGAAAGCGTAAAAAACACAAAACGAAAGCTTCACTTCCGTCAAAACAACTGTACTTTGCACACGCTGAACGCACCGCGTATCTCAACGCTTAGGATGGAAACAGAATTGTGAAGTCGAAGGACTCAACGCAGCCTATGACAGTACTCACACAGCACATCATAAAGTTAACTCGCTACACAGCTAAACAGCGGCACCAGTGGCAAAAATCACGTTTCTTCAGTGATAAGCTTGAAGCATCTGCGTGGCGTACGTGGGACGAGCTTGCTTGGACTTGATGGCCGCCAACAGGTATTCTCTCCCCCTGTTTCTCATCCAGATCTGCCACAAAATGCACAAGCTAGCCGTACGGTTCGCAGTATATGCGTTCATTTGTAGCGAATGTAAATTGAGCAATTGAACATACAGACATTAGACATGTTCATCTCCAACAGAGCACAGACATGGGGAGCCATGTTGCCAGCGCGTCGTATTTTAATTATTAAACACAACTGCGCTTCGAAATGGAATGCAGCTGCTCGCTTCTCCCGGCCTAAGCACGAAAGGCGTTGTTCTAACGCACCAAAGAAGTAATCCAATAGATCCGAAATCGGACGGTCACAGCCCAGTAACGTGACTGTCTTGGGTTGAATTAAAATCTCCACTACTTTCACCAAGAACTACGTATTACACCGAGATAAGATGTTGATAACGCACATTACGATCTAGAAAAAATTACTGATGGACCAAGTTCATGACTACCGTCACATGACAGAACGCACTGAGCATTTTTACCTCTTCGAAGTCTCTGGGTAAAATCTCTGCACCTTTCTTTCGTGTAAGGCCTGTGTCGTCCAACCGTAGTTCACATATCTGCATGTCATCTTTCCCTGGAAAGAAAACCTGGTTCTTTGACCATCATTTACCTCGAAACAAAGCAACGTATCATGTTCGTATTTACAGTTCCAGAATAAGCGGCAACTTTGACCTCGTGAATGCTAAAAACATTAACTTCAGTATCTCAAACCTTACGATTCTCCACCACACTACACCATAGCGACCTTCAAAAGATCAGGAAACGTTGCTCGGTGCTGGACTCACCGGCGACGAGGAGCAGAGGAACTTTGTCCGGATGCAGTTCCATCTGTCGGGCCACGTACTGTCCATCAAAATGCGCATACCACCAACCCTTCTTCTGGAACTGCGGATCAACGCCCTGGTCACTGGGTCGGATAAATGGAATCCGGAAATAGCGTTGCGCGTTTCCAGCAGTTTGGGGGGCAACGACAGGGGCACGACGAGGAGTGACGGGAGGAGCAGCCTGACTGCGAGCAGCTGAAGAAAAAGAATATTGCTGCAAAAAGCTTCACACTTATAACAACCAACCGATGACGACAAGATGATCAATTAGTTACGCCTAAACGTTGCTAACTAAGTTTGATGTCAAGCACAACTATTTGAATGGCGCAACAAGGGCTGTTTGAAAGACACTAACCCTTGAACACATGTGACAACTCCGTTTTTTCAAAAGGGGACCGCCATTTTTGCGGTAACGCTGGACCGTAACGGTGCAAAGGCAGCAAGCACAAATGCTCAGCTGAGACCACAATTGCGACGAATCGCACGCAGACCAGAAGTAATAATGCCACCTGCATTATTTATAACAACGCTATCATTAATTCCAAGCTCTGCCCTTTGCTTCAAATTAATTCTGCGGCTTGGCGGCATTCCAAGAAACACAGCGTACTCTGTCCACACCGCAACGTCATTTCACAACTGCTGTCGTCATACCATTGTCCATCAGTGTTTTCGGGGCCCGCATATCGTGGGCTTGACCGCGAGCCTTGTTCTTTGCCTTCCACATGTGGTAAACCTTGAGTCGACGGTGGAATTCCTCACGACAAGCTTCCAGCAGTCTTATGTCTGCAAAAAAACAATTGAAATTCCATTAGAATAAGCCTGATGTGGTGAACGAATTTACAAATTAAATGCAGGCGTCGGGTCTTAAAAGACGCCGGACAGAGTAAAGGCAGTTTTCCGCATTGCCATGAGATGTACTGCATAACCTTTAAACTGGCACTGTGTACGCTCCACATTAAAAAGAAAATACTGTTTCACGAGTCGAAAAGCTGCTGTAAGACAAGTCTGCATGTATGTGGAAGCCCTCGGCATGAAACATTCAAAAGCTGCATTCAAGATAGTAACAGAGTCGGGACTGCAATGTCCGAGATCAAGATCTGGTTCCAATTTCAAGACTGAGACTTGAAAATTTGTTGCTGATAACTGAATCCGACTCCAGGTACAGTGGTGCAACAAAATCGATGACCCTTAACCAGTGTTTTCCGTGACTTACTCAAAATTTACGAAAATGAGTTATTTTCAATTTCGTCGATGGTCATCGACTGGTAACTTTTTTGGTTTTCTTTTCGAATATAAAACCAAAAGCGAAAAGGTTAAACTGCTGGAGCTTCATCAAGCCATGTTAACAGTTCATTCCAAGTCTCAAGAGAAAACCTCGAGACACGTCTCTGCATCACTTCGAGACTTAATTACTGCTGAACAACATAGAAAACACTCCAAGAAGTACTTTACACGGCACGTGTGAAAGCACTTTACACAACGAAGCGTACGTCGCTTAAGTTTTGAAAACAGGCGACACTTTCTTGGTGTCGTAGACCTTCGTGTTTTTTCAACTCAACTGCTGCCCATCCGGTTGATGGAAATGAAAGGCAGGCGGAAGTCTTTTGATCGAACCTCTCGCCAGGGCAGCAGGGGTAGTGCTGGCACCCAATGAGAGCTGCTGCAAGTTGTTTTATCACGAGTCGATCCTCAACCTCTTGATTATGAAGCGGTCACAGTGCAAATGAGTTACGTCTGTACAAGCCCGATTTAAACAGCTTTCAATAAAAACAAGTTTGTTTGTCTTTTAGACGTTTGAGTCTGTTGATGCAAATACACTCCTTGCAAACGACGCCTTCAAAATACTTCACACACAACTAACGCAGACATGGTTTCAAAACTTTCCATGACATCGACACCAGAGATGAACAACATACAACGTAGAAGAGATCAAAAATATTAACGGCTTCAGCCACACGTTGTGAACCGAAAAGCCCTGCGCTGGTCTGGAGCACACTCACCAGTTGAAGTGTTGATGGCGTCACGTAGTTCAGTGTACTTCCATTTCGTGAGGTCATACTTTGTATCTTGACCAACAACTCGCGAACTATGCGCTTCTTCCAACGCTCTGCATCAACGTAATGCAAAGTTTGACATACAAGAAAACAATGGAGCAACATCAGTTCGCGAATTTACGCTTTGGCCGCAAAGATGAAGTAATGGAAGATTCCACAGCGCGAACACGTTTGCTGTTGACCGTTACAAGAACAAGCATCTACTGGCATGCGATAGTTACGTAACTATAGGATGACCTTTGTTGTTGTTGCGCCACAGCTGCGTTTGTTGGCAACGCCTCCACCAACTGAGCGTTGTCGTCCTGAGCCAGTCTCATGGCGAGTTCGCGATCTCTTCGCTCTTGATCTTCAATCGCCTTGCTGCGTAGATATAAGAAGAAATGCAATGAAAACCATGCGCCGCATCCTGTATTTCAATGTGATGGTCAACAAAAGAAAACAATACTACCGTAGTTTGCATGTGCTACAGTTCGTTCCGAGCTCCTGCAACGTTTACAGCAAAGAACAGACCAAAAACTTGACTGAGGTTTTCTCCAAAACAATCATCAACAAACTCTAACGCCAATTCGTCAACGCTTTGAGTATGGATTCGACTCTTGTTACGTTTATGTTAACTCGGAACCCGGACATTTTCTGAACTAAATTTTCGATCCCTTGCCGGAGTCGATTCCTGACTTCAGATCCGCGATTGACTGTCAGAGAGCTGAGGTTTTGATGCGGGCAGGCTTGCCATCGAGCTTTCGAGAAAGGTTTTATTTCAGAAGGCGGTGTGAGGTTAAATTAAATGGACTTGCTTTCAAAGCACGTTCTCCTTGAGCTAGTGATTATGCCTGCGAATGTTGCCGACGGTAAAACCTTGCTTAGCAAATGCCTGTCGACGCCAACAAGGATCTACTCTGCTCTCTCATAAGCGCAAACAGCGGGGATGACGATGCTTGAAACTTCTACATTAAGCGAATAGCAACCACGCTATTTTCCTATAATAGTGCTTGACAATGTAATGAGTCTTTCATCGGCCTAAGATTTCTTTTGTTTCAAGGCAGAAATCACAGCGATCTAAAATCTCTTCAAAATACGATTACGCTCTACTTTCCCAACAATCAACGTCACAGTGTGAATAGTCTCAGAAAATAATTTTGACAAGAGTGAAGTTCATAGGCCCAGAGGGGAGAGATGAACGGACCCAGCCTTTTTTCATGTCTATACGAAAGATTTAAAATCGACTGTTTGCATAGTGGGATAGTTTGCGCATTGGTGCTATTTGCGGAAAATAAAAACTACGGGCTAAAATATCTGATTTCGTGTATGCTTGTGTTCCGCTTATGCTTATTCCTGTTAGCCCCAAGTCACAGAACAGAGAAACATTTTCATGATGCATTTACGACTCAACCAGTGTTGCGCAGACATTAACCACGGCAACAACGCAGCAGTTTTTCCAATCTTACAAATGAAAGCATTTCTTGAAACAGACTTGCGTGTCCTGTTGTAACTGAGCACGTTAAGTTCAGCGATGCTACTGCTGAGTGCAATATGTTATTGCTATTAACGACCCTAGCTTGCATTTAGCTACAAATGCGCGGGCGCTCAAGCCCCTACCACACAACACCACCAGCTACGGTTGCAGTTCCTAAGAACATCAGTGCGACAAGTGCCACAGATGAACAAAGCAAGGTAGCAGCACCAATGTGACACACAATAGTGCAGTGGCTGCTTTGATTTGAAGCACGGCTTAACCACAAGCAGGATAAAAACACTTCCAACTTACGATCAAAAAGCTTTATCAAATCTGTTGCCTTTAAAACATGGTTGTTTGCCAAAGCACTTCTGCAGGCTTCAGCTTTTGTGGGTTCCACAAAAAGACAAAAATATTTGTAGTGACGTGAAAAGGATACCGTTAGCGCATCGACCGGGCTTCGTGGCATACCGTATTTACTCGATTGTTAGCCGCCCTTGATTGTAAGCCGCATGAGATAGATTTAAAAATTTAATGTAAGCCGCCCTTGAATGTAAGCCGCATGAGATAGATTTAAAAATTTAATGTAAGCCGCCCTTGAATGTAAGCCGCATATACTGTACCGGTGTCTATATGGGTTTTAGGTATCTGGGTGGGCACGAAAATTAAAG
>Ga0210059_1008431_pt1 | contig 16268 bp, 9 predicted proteins | sample Ectturendosymbi2_FD_188042 | JGI IMG/M metagenome (GOLD analysis project Ga0210059, IMG submission 188042) | Ecteinascidia turbinata endosymbiont from Florida, USA - Sample 2 (SPAdes) (version 2) | ecosystem: Host-associated > Tunicates > Ascidians > Unclassified | place: Key West, Florida...
GTGATTGTTTCAGGAAATGTTTCTGCCAAATCAACAAATTTTCCTTTGTTATATTGTTTTTCCTCATCGGCAAAATGTCTACGCGGGCCGGATGAAATGGCTTCGCGGGCCGGATTTGGCCCGCGGGCCGTAGTTTGGTGACCCCTGCCTTAGAGCGACTCGCAAAATATCCAGCACGAAAATAAGGCCCTATCTGTGGTTAAACAGGTTGGAGAAACTTTGTTTTGAAATTGCAATTTACCCGACGTCAGTTCTTCGCAGGTCAAATGACAAGAGTGTTGAAAAAACACCTCAAACGATGTCTGCAGTGGGTCCAACACTGAAGAAAAGACGGAACACAAACTCGTTTTGGGAGAACCAAGGATACAAGGATGCGCATCTTTTGCAGTAGCTCGGAATTTTAAAACCATTTGCATGCTTCAAAAATTAAACGGTTTGATTGCAATCAGTCCGAGGTGCAGTCCCGTCGCCACGGGGGGCTTTGGAGGGGTTATCCCCCCAAACAAAGCTCCAAGTCCCCCTAAATTGAAATGTGAAACACTACAAATAAATAGAGTTTTTGCGTTCAAGCCCCCCTGCACAAACATTCAAGCCTGCCTGAAAAAACGTAACCCCCCCTATTGATTGTCGAAAATGGATGGAAGCCTCTTTGCATCTGTCACAGCCTGAAATTTTGTGTCTGACAACACAAGTTTGTCATTTTTAAGGGCATTTTCAAAATGTGCGGGTAAGGACTTCGGCACATAAGACCAGATCTAATCCAAATTTATAAATCTTGAAACAGTTTTTGGACTTAAATATTGTGTTGTTACGTAATCTGAAGGGCGAACCGTTGTTTAGGATGGTTTCTCCCTTAATGATAGGCCTGAGCTATATGCTTAAGCTTATGGTGCATCACGGCCTACTTAAGGTATCATTGTACGATATCGTAAGTAGGCCGTGAGTGCACTTACTGCTGCATCGGCAGTGACGCTGCTTTCTTGACAATCAAAGCTTAGCGAAGTTTGGTCGTGAAATCGAATCTGTTTCGATGTGGTCTGCTGAGCCTGCCGTTCAGTCGAGGCAGAAAAATCTGAAGTGTACGATTACTGTTGATCGACAGCGGAATTTTTGATTAAACTTTAAAAGCATTTAGTTTGAAAAAAATACGGAACACACGGGACTGCAAATGACAAAACTTATACGATCGTAGAATCATGAATTCCCTACATGAATGCTCGGGCATCAGGCGTTGAAGTAGTGCTGCTTAATTCAGTCGCAGTCATGATGCTCATGATGCTACAGCAATTTCGCGCTTGCAATTAGCTAAAAAGTTTATCCCAAGTTTTTGATATGTTCAAATATACAGAGGAGCCCAATGGCTGCCTCTGGCTGGCCATGACATCAGGTTTTTGCTTCAAGGCCACACGCAGTTTTGTTGAAGATGGAGAAAGCCGGAGAGCATTGTAGTATTTGATCGCTTCAGCATCGACAAAAAAAAGAAGCTGAATAATTGATGTCTGGCCTTCGCGCAACATAAAGAAATACATTTTTTTATTTATGAAGTCGCGTGCGTCCCCCTCCATATTTCATGAATATCCAAAAACGCTTAGGGTATAACACGGCGCGAGCGAAAAGCAAGCAGCGGGTTTCGAACGCCTTGAATAATGTATCGCGGTGCAATTTCAACCCTTCTGTCTCGTGTTAACGTTGCAGAGAGGAATAGGCGTAACGGGATACCCAAAATTCGATACCAGCTTTCTGAACGCTCTCAGGGCTCGTATTTGAGGCTAAATAGTTGTATTATCCTTTGACGACTTGTCAGCGTTGTGTTTCTAAAAGGAAAAAAGCGCGCGAAAGGTTGCTGTAGTTATCCCACAATACTTGATCAATAGCCTGCCTTTCACGGGGGTGCCGATTCTCTGTGTTTTACAGTTGCTACTGCGTTATACGCAGCTTTTCGATGTATTGTTCGGCTATTTTTTCACCCCTAGTAACCTTTGACCGCGCTGAGGTTCACCTATATAGAGTTGTTGACACAACTTGTTCTTTATGGCTTTCTAAGATCGCCACGGCAAATCACAACAACTTTCATTTTGGATTTAATGGTCGTTTCTGGGTTTCTAAATCACATTTTGGATCTTTGCGGTTGGATGAAAACTTAACGAACGAATCCCTCTCACAATGAAATAATTGCACTTAATTTCACCTTTAGCTGAATACGATGTTCTTTTTATTGAGTGATGTATTCATATATTGCTTTATATGCGATTTGACTATATTGTAATTGTTTTGTAAACTACGGTCTGCTTATCTTGACAGTAATTACTCGTGTTTTGCGCGAAAAAACACAAAAATGTAAGAATTGTGTTATGAAAAAAGCGTAAAATCTTTGGATAGTTTAGTGCGGTAATTCTTTCTGGGGTCACCAGGGTCCTCTAGGGATACGCAGTAAAAATTTTGGGGATCCCAAGAAGGAGTGCCAAAGTATTTATACCCCCATGTCACAATAAGCCACGCTATTGATCCCCACGACAATATCTTTAAGAATAGAGGGTCCCCGGGTATGGAAAGGTTACGAAACACTGGTCTAGCGCTTGTTCTCGATCAGTGGTTCCCTTGCCAAACCTGGGGACCCCTATTGCTGAAGATATTGACATGGTTACCCCTCGTCTGCGTTTATGCCCATTAGTCAAGTGGTGGTCATTGTCGTTTGTGCATCGCGGGGATCAAAAGAAAACACTTTGGCATTCCTTCTGGGAGCCCCATATTTTTCACTTAAGGTCCCGTTAAAAAGCACTGCTCTATAAATATTACCACATTTTGTTGCTATTTCATTGAAGAAAAAAGGGAAAAGATCATCGACTTTTTGAACCCGAATTAGGCCCAAGTGTGTCGGCGTTTCACGAAAAACTTGCTGTTGTTTTTGTAGTTTAATCCTCTTGTCTTAGAAATAGGGCGGCCAATGCGTCAGTGGCACCCCCCGGCTACTCTCATGGTTGACAACCTATGCAGTGGCGTAACTAGAGGTGAACCAGGGGGCAAAGCTTAGCTGAACGTGGCCCATCGGTCACCGTAGAGAGCCCACTGGCCAAAACTCAGAAAAAAATAAAGAAATGATAGTGAATCACTGGATGTCGTGAATGTCTGTACTAGCAAAAAAAATAAAAACACCCCGAAAAACGCAAGAAAACAACAACCTAAACAATATTATTTATCAGTATGTCAACTAAAGGGGTTCCAGTTTTTACATTTAGCTTGCCAGGGGGAGCGGCTCGCCCCCTTGCCCCCCTGTCAGTTACGCCACTGAACCTATTGCTAGCTGAATCAGGCCAGCGGGTTGTCTATTAACTACTGCAACATATAGCTGAGAGACTCGTTCAAGCTACTGTAGCAATGAATTAGTTCTACAGTGCAAACAAGTGAACTCGCAACCTGCTTCCGGTATTACCAGGTATGCATGTAAGCGGATTGGAGATTTTGTTGTGGCATCACAATTTTTTCTCTACCATCGCAACTGTAAAAAGGTTGTTGACCGCCGTAATTAGACCTTTGTACGACTAGGTTAGAGTTAAACACCGGAACAAAACGTTCCTTGCACTGATGTCACAAACCAAGGTTGCTAGCCTATGGACTAGTGCAAAGTCTTGGTAGGCTCGTGAGGCAATTTGAAATCTCATAAATGAATAAGGTCGACCGATGTAATGTGCAAGGTAGTCACAGTAAAGAAGCAAGTGACGACGCAACATACAGATCATCGCTGCTTACAATAAGAAAATACCACGGTCCGACAAGGAATTTAATAAAATGCGAAACGCAGCAGATGAACCGATAAGCTGCTTTTTGACAAGGTCTGATAGGAAGTTTTAAGAATTTGTTCCTAGAAATTCTAACGTCGAAGCTTGGATCTACAGTGGTAATTATCATTGGACAGATGTGGTTTTAACGAAGGTATTCGCAAAGCTAGACTTACGAACTACCGATTAAGGTGACACTCACCAGCTTAAAAACTACTGGGAGTTTTGCACAAGGAAGTGAGGTTGAAATCGGTTCGTGGCGTGAGGAGAGCAATGCATGCTTCAGTAGTCCCTCGGTAAACGTGCAACTTCTATCATCTATATAAATTTGGCTTGGTGGACGTGCAGCATTGTTTTCTTGCTTAATTTATTAACAATGACAATAGTTTTTGCTTGAGGTTTTTACTAACTACGAAAATTTGAGGTGGTGAGCATCAGGATTGCCAGGTAATGCAGGAAAGTTTCGGATAATATTAGTCTGAAATTTGGACATTTCAGGACAAATAATAATAATGTTTTATTCCTGGCTCAGCACTATTACTACTGGCTGTAGTGGGCCGTAGCCTACACCTGCACCATACAGACAATCACAATTCGTATGCAATAGTATTCCCTCGAAAGTACAAACAGTTTTTCAAGATGCAGCGGAGAGAATGCGGCCAGCTGATAGAAGTGACCAAAAATCGAACGTTTAGGGTCGACTTAACACGAGCAGCAGCTCCGTGCCGAGTGATGCCAGGTTATTTTGTAAAAACAAGCAAGCAAATTTGAAAAACAACCCTAGAACAGGTAATTTAACGGAAAAAACAAGCCCAACTTGTGTTTGGTAGGAAATTAAAAAAACATAAAACCAGCAGGCAGATTAAATATAAAATCAGGGAGGCAATCCGAAAAAAACAAGACCAAAATGTGCACATTTACACAAAAACACACCCAAATTTCGTTTAGCAGTAAATTGAAACAGCAAAAGTGCCATACAATTTGAAAAAAAAGCAATCCGCAAACAAAAATCTGCAGAAAACAAGCCCAAAAATCAAGTGAGTGTTTATTAAAAAAGCCCAAAAACAAGCAACACCCAAGTCAAAAGCCCGCAAATCCACAAAAAAAGCCCGAATTCGCGGGAAAACCGCAAGGTTGGCAACACTGCCGTGCCGCCGCTTACGTTCCAGCCAACTCGAGCGAAGTTATTTTGTAATGCTCTATGACGTAACACGTATCCACACGACGTAACAATCTTCAGGCACAAAACATTCATTGCTCAGCTACCTGGTAGCTAACAGCTTTGTACCGCTGACGCCGTTTGATTAGTCGAGCACAAGAAAGTCTGCGTGGAAGGAAGGCGCTGCCACGCTGGGGACACTAGCTGCAAGGGTGGCGTCGATGTTGCCAGTTAAACAGAAAGTAAATGTACGAAATTGTGCTTCAGAATTTACCAAACTAAGCAAAAATATGCCCAAGCAGTTTTTCGTGTAGAAAACACCCAAAAAACAAAGAATATAAACTTTCTTTGCACCATTCAAACTTGTTTTGACAACTAACAAGGCATATTTCGCAGTTGGCGATTTTTGTAACAAGGGTATTGAGTCAAAGCAGACATTAACTGTGGCACAGTAGAGCACCGCGACAAGAGAAACCCTTCAATATGATCGCTTTCCCCCAACCGGCTTCAGAACAAAAAAGTGCTAAGGATAATTTACTTTTTGCAATGTTGCAAATGCGCAAGAACAAGACTTCATTGTGCAAATGGTCTGGTGGTACTGCGCAGTTGCGCATTTCACACTTTAGAGGGCATTTTGCTTACCGATGCACAAACGCAATCATTTCAAATGTTAAATATGCCAAGATCACAGGTTTCAAACAAAAAAAACAATCAAATGCGATGTTTCTGAAACATGCTGTTGTATACACTGCTACGTCACACAATATTGAGTAAGATCAAACTTCGCTTTTTCACTCCATAACGGCACTAATCAAGCTATAAAGACAATGATATTCAGCATATGTGCCATTGTGCCAACAACTTGTGATCAAGAGGTGATACAGTGGTTAACCCGACAAAAATAGAACTCATTACTTAATTATCTGCAATACATCTAGTTCATCATTATTGCTTTGGAACATATTAACCGTAAGTTTCCAACATTTCTTTGCAAATCTTTATGTTACTGTGTTTCAATATCAGGTTGTGTCACATAACTACCAGTGAAGAATATCTACAAATCGATGGCAAACTCGACTTTATTGCTTTCATGTAACGAAAGGTGAAAATACTTGCAGTGAACATATTTTTTTTTCTTAATGAATTTGGTGTAAATATCACCTAAAAAAGAAGTTTTTGGTGTATAAACCTGCCAGCTGCCAACACTGGTTGCTTGGTCGTTTGCTTTTAAAGCAAAACCTTTCTGAAACCAATGCAATTCAGGCAAATTTGGACAAAAAGCTCAGTGTCCAAATGATTTGCTAGCTGTCGGACACAACTGGTCAAACCAGGACAATTTATTGTTTCTTCTGTAAATTGTAGGCCACCTGGTAGCCGCGGTGAGCATACCGGTTGCTGTTGTGCTCGCATTGCTGGCCACCATGTCAAAAGAATTGAAGTAATTAACCTTTGATTTGGGAGTCAACTTCTCTAATCTGCACGTTCAAGAAAGCAAAAGGGTGTCCTTCACTTTTTAAGTTTCGGGATATCCTGGGTCTCCTCGCGCCTACTGTTGCAATGTTCATTGGGTTTCTGCAGCGACAATGGATTTTTCCCACGCACCGCCAGCACTTCTGGATTTCACGTCTTCAGGGTTCATATCAGTTATCAGCTCATTTCGCCTCTGACTGGCTTAGCGCTGGACTACCCATTACGGCCCACTCAATGCTCTGGGAACGTGCTGTGACGGCACAGTCCGACTGGAGAAACACGCACAAAACTTCATCATCGTTACGCAGAGCCAAGATCAGATTTCTAATCTTCTGTTTCAGTTACATTTATGGACAGCTGCTCCACTAAGGGGACAGCTGCAGCGCGTTACTCACAGCGTAAAATAATTACTTCGTTTTACATAAAACAGAAATGATCGAGCAATTTTTTAAAGGTATCGCTCGGGTCCAAGGTTAGACTTTCGGGACTCCACAATTTTGTTTAAAGTAGACCAGTGATAGATCCTCAACTTTCTTCCACTACGTGCGTCATTTAGACTTATATCAGCTGCATACGCGAGGGACCGTTGATGCGCGATGCGTGGAGGATGATGAAGTTGAAGGCAAATCTTAGCGTGCTTTCGAACCAGCGATATCCACGCCCGTATTCTGAACTTCTGCAACAATCAAATTTTTGTATCAGTAGCGCGGAATCTGAACGGCAGGAAAAAATGTGATCGAAATCTTGCGTGAGCTGTAGCAGAGATCAAGCACTGTCAGATCTGCTGCGTACGCGGTTCAACACAATTTAGCAATTTCTGATATAGGCTAGATCATAACCGTGATGATGCATTAATGGCAAATCATAATGTAAGTTTATTTTACATAAATTTTGCTCTTTTAAGCGTCTACGTGCTGTCAATTTACAGTCGACTTGTTTGAACTTTGAACGTTTACAGCTGTCTGAACGTCTTGTTGGCTACATCCTATCTTCTGTAATCCGCCAGTGTTTCTAAGCATTGTGTGTCGCCAGTGTGTTTCCAAGCACTGTGTGTTTCGCCAGTGTGTTTGCAAGCACTGTATGTGTCGCCAGTGTGTTTGCAAGCACTGTGTGTGTCGCCAGTGTGTTTCCAAGCACTGAGTGTGTCGCCAGTGTGTTTCCAAAGCACTGGCCCTTGCTTTTGTTCGCACACAATGTGAACGATGCGTTCTGTTCACTCTCATTTTCGCGTCCATCCCTCTCATCCAGCATCCAGTACTTTCCTGAGCAATTCCTATCTGAACAAATTCCTATAAAATCGCGGCGGTGACGTAACCATTTCATTTGTCTAGCGGTGCGAAAACGTCAATGCAATGCGACACTCGTTTGTATGTTGCTGTCGCCCGTACTTGACGTTTGACATCGCCCCACTTTTTGTCGTTTATTTTTAAGAGCCGTGGTTGATAATACTCCTATTCCTCTAACTTGCCTATTAACATATCTGGGCAAGGGTTGAGCGACGGCGGCACGCCAATTCGAACAGTATTTCCGATACAAGAAATCGAAAGTGCAATGAAACAGTTTCGGGACAAGCGTGTGATTTGTACCGCGTCTTGATTCACAGGATTGGAAAGAATAGACGAATAGCAGGTAACAACACGGCACAGAACCACGCTATTGGCCTGGCTCGAGTTTCCCGCAAATCCTCGCGTTGTGTTGTTGGAAATGACTTGGCTTGAATGTAGATGCAAAATGTCAAAAATAACCTATGAGATAAGTGAACGCGTTGTCTTGATAAGTGTTCGTGAAAATGCTAACTTCTCGGTGTTACCGGTCGGATAATTACACGCTGTCTCGACCGAATCCTGCTGTCACCTCAAGTGCTTGTAATTTTTTTGATCTTGGGTGGAGTTATGAGTTTATTTGTACGTAGAGGATTATATATTTCTTCAAAATTACCAAAACTTTTTCTCAAATTTTGCTTTTGCCATATTTTCATGGTTGTAAAAGTTCAACTGTATTAATTCTAAACTTTTTTACTCTTATTCTTGACATTGCCTCTCGGAACAGAAGTCACGTGATTCATATACAACCATTGTTTCAAAACCAATTTCGTAAATTAAGGAATCAATTGTATCTGCAACAAATTACCTACAAATTAGCATCATGCCTTACGCAAATAAGCCAAGAACTATCTATTCAAGAAAATAAGTTCAACATTCGAATATCAAAGCATAACGAACATTCTTTGCACTAGATGTCTCACCGCAAGAGTAGAATTAAGTTGTTGGAAATATTTTTCCAAACCTTGAAAAAAATTGAAACTCAGTAAATTGTCTTGCTGGACAACAATTGCAAGGCATTTTTGGGCACAGGGTCTGGTCTTTGGGATTTCAAATTTCGGAACTTCTGTCGCGGTAACATCACAGACATAGCGCCCCACAACAGACATCGCACGCCCCACTTACCCAAAAGCGATGAGAAAGACGAAACTGCAACCCGCTGCCAACAAGCATATCTTCTTTCAGTTTACAAGTTACCCCTCAGATCTTGGTCACGTGACGCTGAGTCAAAGTCAGACAGTGCCAATGACGTCAACATCGAATCGGATAGTTTGCCCGGCCCGAAACCAGTTTTTATCAGATTAAACGGTAGACTTTTCAGATAGCTACAATTCCGAAGATTGAAACACATAATTACGGAATGCTCATGTCAGGGAGAATTTGCCTCACGCCCGCAGCGAACCGTTCGGTGCCGCTTGCCGGCCATTTGAATTTCCATTAAGATTGTCTCTGTTTCTCTGCTAAGCTGTCAACTGACCACCAGGGCTGAAATCACACAAGCGCGAGGACAAACCGGTAAAGTGCAGCAAATTCTTCGACTTCGCTTCAGAAAAATATGATGCTGCAAATTTACTGAAAATGTGTCTGGCAAAAAAGTTCCTTGCAACATTTCGTTGCGCCGCTTTGAAGAACTTCTAGAGACATTTTGATAAGTTTTCTTCTTTCACACTTGTCACACATTGTTAGGAAAGATGCAGTTTAACTTTCTACTAACGATAATAAACATTTACGATTATCTGTGAAACATGCATTGGTTCTACTCGCATTGCCAGAATTTCGCAACGTTGCACATACCACAAGCTATGCAAGCAAATCCTGAGCCCCGAGGAATATATTTTTCCTGACGTTGTCTTAGAAACAACAAAATATCATCAAATAAGTGTCGAAAAACGAATGTGTTTTTAGCTCCTATGGAAAAAGCAATCAGAAAATGCTGAATTGATGCTGTTTACTGCCGATCTCATGGGACCCGATAATCCTTAGATTTTACGTAAGTTTGAAAGTCATGTAACGAGCCTGTGGGTGTTTTGCTGTAACGTCAACAACTTGATTTTCCGGCAGGGTCAATGTCCGCATGAATCTTTCAATCATTAACAAAAAGTTTGAAACCTTCAAGCAAGAAGTTCGCATATGAGTTGTTTTTTTCCGTGGACTAAAAACTTGTGCTAAGAATTTCGTCATGAAAATCAAGACATCACAAGCATTCTTACAACAAGTTTTGGATGTAATTTTTACAACGTACAACTTTCATTTGATTAGGAACGCGCACATAAATAGAACTACGCAAGTTTTTTCAAGTAATTCAAGGGAAAGGGTGGGCCACTGGATTACTCTTTGCAAATGTTCTTTGAAAATGCGGCCTGGGCGTGATTTGACAGTTTCGTATTTATTTATAGCACGTTAATAGATTTGTGTTGAAATGCGACGGCGTCGTGATGATTTCCGTGGTGCTTAAATGTTGGCAGAAGTGCTTCGCAATGGATGACGACCGCTGCGAAGAGGGCAAACCTGTTGCAGGCCAAGAGCTGCACCCAACGAGCGGCGGAGATCAATGTGAAGTGCGGGAAAGCTGGCGGTAAGCGAAAAATCCGCTTTCGTTAACGAACTATCGTCATCGCTTGAATTAGCAGGAACGCGACGAAAGCATCCACTTTCGTGACGATGGTCGTTGCATTGAGACAGTTCAGCGAAGAAAAGAAATAGGCGGCGGGCGAGCCTTTCATATGACTCAGAGTAGAAGCGTTTCAAAAATTAATACCTGCGTGCTCTCAATCGTTTGCCAAAGTTATCCGGGAACTTGACTGCGCTGGTGCAGCAGCTACAAACCAGACGAACCCGACCACACAGCCATGGGGGACAATCAGAGGCCGTTCCCCCTAATTTTTCTGTTCCCCCAAGTTCTGTTTTTTCCAGAAAAATTTGTTTTAAACAATGAAACTTGTTCCCCTAAAATGCATTACCTCCCCCAAACTTGAAACCTGGCTACGGGCTTGGATGGGTGCACGATGACTGTTCAGGGTGTGAGAGATGGCAGTTTATGCAGTGTTGCCAATTTTGTTAAACTTATCTGTTCAGACTACACTGTCTTCATTTGCTAATGTAAGTGACTTTTTTCCGAAATCTTCAAACGATCCACCCTTTGCGAGCTGCAAACTCATTACTAACAACAATGAAAAATCAATGGTTTGACTGAAACCGTGTTGGACGTGTTGAAAGCAGTCGCTCCATCGTCAGTAAAATTCAGTGACGATGAACATTTATTCGAATCGGTAGCTTTTGCATTATACTTGTTGGAATGGTAAACAAAAAAAATCAGGAAAACTGCTTGAAATTATTTTTTTTGCAAACATTTTTATATCAGAAATCAACTTACAGAAAATACCACACAGCAGATCTTTTGCTTTGGTTTTCAGCTGGCCTTCTTACGTTTTGAAGTGTGACTGTGTTTTACTTACTGGTACTAACGAAAACGCGCAATCATCGTGATCGCTGTAATCAATCTGATTGAAACTACATATTTTATCACGACGTTGGAGATTATGTGAGGGATTTTTGGTGGAACTAAAGGATAAGGTTTCATGTCCCAAGATTCCAAGGTTGGAACAATAATTTCGGGAAAGGAACGCGCCTAACATTTCACCAAACACCGACAAAACAACGAAAATTCGCCGAAAATTGAACACGCAGAAAACTAGAGTAAATCTTCACGTAAGTGAAAGCATGTCGCGACAATGCGTTTACAATCTTTCAAGACTTACATGCAATAAAAATCTTTGAAGATGACTAGTAACAACAATTTACTGAAAGCAGGGGCGTGAAAAAGTTAGATGGCGCCCGGGGCAAGGAGCAGGTTTGACACCCCCATTTTCGAACCTGAGATCTTTTGGAAGCAAATTTAGTGTATTGAAGAATGTACATGTGGCAATGTTACGACTTTCCGACGCCACCCACAGTCATTTGGCACCCCCCGCAGTGATTCGGCGCCCCCATAGTGATTCGGCGCCCGGGGAATTGTGCCCCCTTGCCCCTGACTGAAAGTTCCTAATTCAGTGTTTCTCAAAATTTTTATTCCATTTGCCCAATTTTCACTCTCGACACATCGTTGTCGACCCCAAGTGTAATAAAGCAAACCCAAGATAATATTTTTTAAATAATTTTATTTAAAGAAATCGATACATACCACAGTTCCCAGTTCAGTGTGATAGATGTGCTTAGCGGCCTTCACAAAGCTTCGAAATATTGGGAGACATTTTAGTTAGGTACAGTCGTAGATCACCTCGCTTATGAATGAACATGCGGTTTCTTTGCTTTGAGAACATTAAGGTCACAGCTGAAGTTAACTCAACAATCGTTAACTGAAGTTAACTCAATTATCAATAAGTGGTTGAGCATTTTCGCCCCCTTTGTGTTGTATTTCCCCCCTATCGTCTCCTTTGTTTTTTTCGCCCTTTTACTCCTCAAAAATCGCTCCCACTTTGAGAACCACTGTCCTAATTCAAACTTTCCATTCAACTTAAAGTAACTTCGGGTATCAACATCAGTTAAGACTCAACGTATTCTCACCTTGCCTGCTTTAAACCAATAGAACTGTTTCCAATTTTTCCAAGATGAAGACTGTTTTGCCACCGTAGGAATAGGAATGTCGTTCGTAGGAAGAAATATACGCTAAACGACAAGCAACAGCTTCAAACCGACAGGTAAAACACGTCTCCTGATGGAATGAAACATACCTTGCAGAAAATCATTGTGACGCCACAAACGTCATCATACATCCAATGATCGACCCAAAGATCACGTGAAGTCGCGCTCCACAGAAATCCAAGCACATGTGTTGGATTTATCTCGGTTATGAAAAAATTACAACCGGTACACCACTGTACCCCTACTTGCTATAACCCTACTTGCTGGTAAACTTTTGCAATACTTCCAAGTTTTTACTCACGGTGGTATTGATGAGATAATTCAGTGTTGAGGCGTAAATAAATGATTTTAATGGCTTATAATAATTTTCAGAGATTCTCATCTCAAAAAAGATTGGGAATCGCTGCATCAACGGGCTCCTCAGTCATTGCTGCCTTACTGTTCGAAATAGCGTTCATTTAAAAGCTACCAAATGAACCTCTGCTTTGATCTTCCGCCTATACTTAGCACCAAAAGCAGTTCATTTGTTTGTTCCAGCAAATGCGGAAGCTGAGTTTCGCCAATTGGCGGTTATCATATTGTATCGGGCAAATCAAGTAAAGGACGAACACACAGTCTTGCATGTCTATAACACGCTAGAGCTCAGGAAAGCAAAGTTGAAAATCTCGTAAATAACATACGTTCGGGTGCGTAAGTACGTAGAAACTCTTCATAACTTGAAAACCCATTAGTTCATTTCGTTAAAACTTGTACCATTTCCGTTGATATTTGTAGACATCCTCAGCTTTGTGGCCCTTCATTTATTACCTTGTGGTCTTCGGTTTGTGTGCAGCAGATTTTATAGGAAAGCAAGTCTGCTCTTGTTCGGAATAGATGGAGTCGTTTCGAATACATTAGCGCAAATTAATTTGCCTGCTTTTGCAAAATAACAAGATCTTTGCACAAGCTTAATAACACTAACGGTTGCGACCCGTCTAGAGAGTTTATTTAGAAACTGCATTTAGCTTGATTTTAGAAAAAAAATATTGACTTTTTCGAAAATATTTCCTGCTCAAAAAGTTTTTCCGTCTTGTTCTAGGTGGAGGTTGTATACAGCATTCTACGAAAGCCTTTTGTCTCAAATCAATATTCCCAGAGCGCGATACCTTGATCAGACTAAACTGCCCTTCAAAATGCGAGGTAAAACGGTGGAAGTTGACTGCAGAATATTTTGCTTTGAAACAACCGGTTTAGTTTTATGTGCTGTGAAAAACCTTCGTTTTTCGGCACAGCACAGACAATATCACATTTTTGATCATACATTCAAGACTTTTAGTTTGTATCACCTTAAAAGCATACCTGTGACGTAATAGTTAAGCGTTTTCTTCGTAGGCACTCGATTACACAACGAAATTGAAGTGAAAAGATGATAAACTTGGAAGTGTTGCAAAGCCGTCTGAGGAAAAATAACGTTACGGCCAATGGTTTAAATCAGCGGTCCCCAAACTTTTTGGCTTCTGGGCCATATTCGCGGCCTTATCAGTGCCCACGGGCCGGGCTGTTTTGTGCATTGAAAATACAAAACAAAAAACCACACGCATAACAATAGACACGTTTGTAAATGGCAATATTTTCCCTGTGTTTGATAACATGCTTGCAATGTGACTTCTGCAACTGCTTCTTTTGTTGCATTGTAGTTGTAATATTTCGTTTCACGCCTGATGCTGCTGTACGTTAATTGCTTCTGCGATTTTCAAGAACCCTGTATGCCTCACCAATTACTGACTAGACATCAGAGACGTAGTGGACACCTAACTTCGAGACCGAGACCTGGTAAAAACTTCGAGACCGAGACTTCAAAAAGTCCGAGACTCGAAAATTTGCGGATTATGTCGAAATGTTTCTACAAATTTTCGAAAACATGTCATCACCGCTTCGAAGTTGAAACTTTTGCCAATTTTCGGCAGTTTTCATAGTTGCTTATGCTATTTCGTACCTGCAGATAAAACAGACAAAACGTCCGTTGAATTGAAGAAGTTTCACTAAGCCATATTGTTGCAGTATTCAAAGTCTCAAAACAATAAGTTTGAGACTGATCCAAATGTGCAACATTTCATAATTTTGACTTTTTTTGCAAAATTTTGCAACTGTTGCCTGATCTTGGTAATTTAATTGTGGATAATGCTTAAATTTGATTTAAAAGTGTTGGGGTAGCAATTGATTACATTGACATACGCAAAATCGGTAGAGCTGTCACAAAATTATCTAAAATTTTACGTAGTTTGAGACAGGATATTTTGCGCCCGGGCTTAACTATAGGCCGGCACGTATCCTTCGAGACTGAGACGAGATCTGAAACCTTCGAGTCTGAGACTCGCAAAAATAGGTCTCGAGACTACTAGGTGTAGAGGCAGGCATATTTTTGGGGGTGCAAAGGATCTTTGTCCGAATTTACTCAAACGTACCCGAAATATTTGTGTCTCAAAAATGACTAAGACCTTTTTTGGAAGTCACACAAAAAAGGTCTTCATGTGTATTATGAAAAAAAAGTCTAAATCAGACTATTTCGACAGTCAAACTCATGCATCATACAATGAGAACAAAGGTGTCGAAACGTCTGTGCCCAAATTTTGCGAGATTTTTTTCTGTATTTTTAGAGGTTTTGCCCGGATTTTTGACAAATCAAAACTTTTGGGGGTACGCTTGTAGCCCTCTGCATCCCCGCCTCCTACATCACTGTCGAAACCGGCCTAGCGATCAGGCATCGAGACTCCATCACTGCTATTCATGGTATTAAATAAAGGTACCCAACAAAATCTCTCAAAATTAGCATGCAGTGCTCCTGTTTAAAAAGTCCCAAAACTGCCAAGTAATACTTCAAACGCCAAATGCCTGCTACAATTTACAATGTTTTCATGCAATAGGGATTAGGGATGCTACAGCGGTCTAGGCGCCAAGCTCAAGTGCAATAATAGGGACTGTTGCGCAGTAACTTCCAGCGAAAAAAATAACTAAGATGTAACAATTTTCTATGTGTGTGTTTACTTGTCTGAGTTGTACGCAAAGCGTAATATTAAAAAGTATGGGCGATGTCCTAACTCATTTCTGTTACACAAAATGCAAGAACACTCCAAAACGTTTGTAGTTGATCTTTTGATCCATGAGATAAGCTTGGTTTGTTTGCTTTGTAGCCTAAAGCTAATCGGGATAAAATTCTCAATTACAGCAAATGCTTTTTGCTTTTTAGCCGTTTGTATAATTACATCTAACATTAATTCATTTATACGAAATTGTTAAAATGCTAAACATTTCTAGGAAAGCTCGCGGGTCAGATTGGAGTCCTTCGCGGGCCGGATCTGGCCCGCGGGCCAGACTTTGGGGAACGCTGGTTTAAATAATTCTGGTCATGAAAACATAAGTTTTTCGAAACTTCCATTATGATTTCATTGTTTGCTGCGTAATTGCTTTCTATCGATAACAGTGTCAAAGATACGATTTTCTGTTAAGTGGTCAGTTACTAGGTGTTATGTCCTCTGATGCAGTGCCATAAAAGAAGTGTTTTGCTTCATTCAAAAAATTCACACGTTTTGTTGAGCATCTCACAAAAAGCCTCAGCGCAAACGTCGCCTACATTTCGTTGCCACATCCAACAGTAATGAAACGTCGGTCACCCTTTCAAAATGGTGGAAGAGTGCGTTTTTCTGTGTCTCAATTGTCTAAACCGCTGACTTTGTGACAGAACAAGCACTTTTCTGCCTTCTCTACAGGGAACATTTTGTTTATTTTTATTAACGCCGCTCTACGTTTCTTTTAGAGACCTTCTTGCAAGTATTGTGACGAGGTGTCACAATATGAATGAATTTATTGGAGTATTGTTAAACGTTTTATTCCTAAAAAGTATTGCAATTATGCAAACCAATC
>Ga0210059_1008432_pt1 | contig 16267 bp, 11 predicted proteins | sample Ectturendosymbi2_FD_188042 | JGI IMG/M metagenome (GOLD analysis project Ga0210059, IMG submission 188042) | Ecteinascidia turbinata endosymbiont from Florida, USA - Sample 2 (SPAdes) (version 2) | ecosystem: Host-associated > Tunicates > Ascidians > Unclassified | place: Key West, Florida...
CATAAACTGAATAATGTGTGGTTGTAATTTGAAATAAATAGCTTTTTAATCAAAGTTACAATTGAAATTTTCATGGGTACACATCTTTTTGGGTCACCCTGTAGGAACAAAATTCGGTTACTGCAGTGGTTCCCAAACTGGGGATAAATTAACCCCAGGGGTAATATGCGATTCTTCAAAGGGTAACGCAGAACCAAACCACAATGTTGTTCTGTATTATGAGCGTTCACTGCAATATGAATTTTCGACACAAAATGCAAAAAATTTGTATTGGTGGGTAATAAGACATAATCGCTACATTGATTTGGGTAACAGTTCGAACAAGTTTGGGAACCACTGGTTTACTGTTTGGTAGACACATTGTTCACTTTGCAATTGGAGACTAAAGATATCTTAGTGCTTTATACAAGAGTTTGATGCAAACAATTTTGATGAACGCAAAAAACAAACTTAATAAGATACACCAATGATTTGCAGTGTTAAAAATCAATGCACGCCAACAAAAACAATACCACAGTTGTTTCTAGTACCCACTACCCGAGTAACACAGAGCCACTTCTTTGAATATCCAAGTCATATTTTTCAAATACGCCTTTCAGAAACTGAACATATCGTTTGCTTTGGTGGTTGTTTTCAGTTTTTAACAGAAAAGAAAGTTTTTCCTTGTGGTACCATCATGGACGTACACCACCAATGCAATGAGGTGACTGCAATTTGAAACATTGATAGTCTGATACTTTCATCAAAGTGAAGGGAGATTTTCAAGGGAATAGCCTTCATATGTGAGATAATTTGTTCCGTAACCTAACCTAAACTCTCAAATCAGAAATTTGTCTCTGAATAACTTTATCTCATAGCGGCACTAGTTCAAGCTTCTTTCTTGCTACATTTCCAAGAGTATTTGGAGCAATTTCTAATACATGCACTTTAGTTTAATAAGCTCTTCTCCACTAGATGAGATTTCTTAGATTTGCTACTTTGAAAGGTCTATGTAAAATTAAATTGATTAACATTTACATTGTTTGCAGATGTTTGTTATGACAATTTATAGCTGTTGAGTTTTTTCATCTGCCCTGCACTTGCTTGCTGTGTATGAAATGGTTCCCAGTTACAAATTTCCTTTCAGTGTTAGCCTGTTCGTCATCATTTTTTCAGGTATGGCTACTTGTCATGTTGCCAAAAAGTAACATATGTCCAGTCTTGAGAAATGTGAGAAAAATAGTTGCAATTACTTTGTCAGCTGTATATTTTATACCTTGTATAGCTCTTACAGTTCATCATTTTAAATATTTTGTGAGTTAAAAGTGTGAGTTAAAGGACAGTTGGACAAACACTTGTTCCACGCTTTCGAGAAATCAACCTTGCTGGTTCCTTGCAGCAGCACGCAATTTCATGTGAGCGAGCATATTCTTGGTGGAGTATTTCCCATACCATTTGAAAGCCTTCACTGTCAGGTGATCTATCTTATGGCGAACCTTAGACTTGCAATGCTGAAGAAGCAGCTACAAAGGAGATTCGCAGTCATTAACTTTTTTAACAACATGCGCGATGCACCTCATATTGGCATACAAAGGTCCAGTAATTGATTGGATCATCGTCGAACTTACCCACCTGCAATGATGGCACCAATCGATCTTCGAATGAAGTGCAAACGGCTCCATTCAACGTGGCAGAAGTTTCTTTGGGTAGTGTACAGTCATCCGACCTTGCTGTTTTCCGACCCAAGACGTCACTACTGTGCGTCTGAAATTCAACTCTTGGAACAGGACGAACTTCTCGTGAACTCGTCAAACCGGCAGTTGATTCTGTGACGAAATTCTGACGCTGTTCCGACGACACTGGTGAAAACCTTTATCCCTCCAACATCGGCCTAGTGATTGGTATAGGTGGCACGCGAGTCAAACTTTCTGACATCATTTGGTTTAATTCCGTAATCTGGTCATAGAGAGGTTTATCTCTATTTCTTACGCCGCTTATGTTTTGTCTGCCTGATGTTTTGTCTGCGCTTGTCTGCCTGATCTTTCGCCGATGTTAAACCGTGTCGATACGTTTTTGGCTAGGTCGTCCACTTTACTCAATTTTTTGCAATGAGGGGCTTCATCATCTTTCTAGGCCAGGGGTGGCTAAACTACGGCCCACCGACCAGATTGATCTGACCCGCCAAATACCTTGCACGTGTATTTCAAGCACCACATTTCCAACTGTGGACAGCAGTGCAACAGTATTGGCTTCTGCCTATCACATACATTGCACTGTATCCGACCCTTCAGTGGTCTGGCTTTGGCCACCCCTGTTCTAGGCCTCAGTCTCTGCCTTCGCAGGCTGTACTTCCCGATCTCTTTCGTGTAAAGCACGTTCAATTTCTTCTTCGGTTTCACGCACTGCACGCTAAGCTTTCTTTCGACCTCGCGCAAATTAAACTCAGCTTCATACCGTTTTCAACAGCAATATTTGTTTCTCTTCTCACCTTTTCAGCGCGTTTTCTTGCGCGTAGTCTCGTTACATATGCTCGATACATCTTCTTGCTGTTAGCCAAGACAACCAGTTGAAGCTTCACTTTACTTCTCCATTTTTTGCTGCGGATTGAACTTGAAGTAGAGGACAGACTATTTGACCTTGATCCAAGGGATTTGCCATCATTTACAAAATGGCCTGTTCCTAGTGTCGGTCCACCACCATGTTTCAGCCACTCATATATGTGTGCTTCGAATTCAACATTCGACTTAAATAAATCAGCTTTACGACAATCTGTCTGTGGAAGCAAATCATCTTCCGGCAACGACATTATCAAGTCCGTTAACTTCTCAAAGTCAGCCTTAACCTTCAAAAGGCATTCTTGAACCACTTTCGCGTTTTTGCGGTCAAGCTTCAATTGCTGAACTTGGAGATAACTCTCTTGCAGACGTTTATACAAAACTACCACATTGCTCTGATCCATATTTTCATGGGCTGCACAAACAATTCAGCCTTTCAACGGATTGTCAGAATATTGCAATGTGTCTAACGCAGTGATAATCCAATTTCGAAATTACATATTTCAAAACTATATTACTGTGATGCTAAATGCGGGGCTTGGATTACCGCTCGTCACAATAATAGAAAATAATAATGTTCTCCCTTTTCGATTACACGCTTGAGCATTGTTTCAAGACCTCCAAGACATGTTTCTATTAAAATAAACCAGAGGATCGAAACAATTAGGATTCGACAGAACCGGTTCAGGGGTTCGACAAAGGTCATGTGAAACTTGAAATCCGTTTTTACTTTCTGATACATTGGCCAGAAATGGGTTCGACAAAAGCTTGGAAAACTACATAAGGGTTCGGCGTGTTTGCGAACCACTGAAATAAACAAAACAGGTTCTGTAACTAATAGATCACACGAAAGCACAGAAAAGAAGAATAGCTACAAAATTCACCGAAATATAAGGGAACCTAACAACAACAATGGATCTGAAGTATGGGCTTGTCACTTCTGACTGACAAATTCAGCGATTTGGTCGCAATCGACCACATAAGTTAATTCAAATTCGACTGGACAAGTTAACTTCAGGCGCGTCCATACTGCACCGTGCTTTACCAACAAATGCCGCAATCGCAACCCATCGGCCCAAACACGCAATGAACAATCAACGCAACCAGAAGGTTTCACCGCGAAAAGGCAATAACAATCAAAAATAGGACTGGCGCCCAACCCAAATCGACAAACAAATAAACCAAAAAGGAATTGCAGAAAGAAACCACACAAAAACCAAATTAAATTCTACAATTACTGTATAGGCATGTGCACTCAAACTTATGATTATACATTTGACCTGTTTCTGTTTCACAGCTTGGTCTGTTGCTAGAAGGATGGACCCACCAACAAACCCATGCCCCAATGTTAAACCTAACTCTTCCAATCCTTACACCAGGGATATAATTCCAGGGATTGATCGCTCTTGTTGTCTTTGTCCTGCAGGAACATATCTGGAACAAGCCTGCAAGTAAGTTGCTACAGAGTTAAATTAAATTTTTTTTCTAAAAGTGCTACTGCTCCAAGCTGTGTGGCGTGAATTGATGATAGCGCTATAAACTAAGTTATATCAATTTATAAGATCATTGAGCAGTGAAATAAGATGTATACTGACTGATTTGCGATTTGTCCTTTATCTTGGGCTTTTGCCGCTATCTTTGTGGAGGATGACAGGTGCCTTCATGTGGCCTTCCCCGTTGCGGCATTTCTTCAATCGCTTACCAAATCTGTTGCTACCAGAGCAACCATCTACCCGTGCTGGATGTGTTCAGCGCAGGCAATTGAAAATGCCATCTCAGCAAGCAACTAGCCCACGGCGCTCGTAGCATTGTTCCCAGTCTCTGAACACGTGCTCTTCTCAGAGCGGACAACCCGTTGTCACAAGAAATGTTGGAACATCAATGGAGCCATGAAGCCGAAGCTATCGATCCTGCGACAGATAGCTGATTCCTGCAATGCAGCTGTAGTACTGCTGCAGGAAACGGACAATCTAGATTCCAAAAGCCTATACTTGGCTAGATTCTACTTTGCAGTACACCAACCAAGTGCCACTCATGGCATTGCCACCTTCGTGAGACATGGCTCTCCTGCAACCGTCACTAGCGAATCGACGCCCTCATCGGAATGCGTGTCGAAGTGGCACACCATAGAAACGAGCGCTATCTCCATCACCAATGTATACCGTCCTCCACCTGCACCATTCAATGTCCTTACCCTCCCATTGCCACCGGACTGTGACACTGTGATCGTGACCGGCGACTTCATCTGCCACCATACCAGTTAGGGCTATTCTGCTAGTGACGAAAACAGAGAGGCACTCCTCACATGGGCGAAGTCATCTGACCTTCAACTGCTCTACGATCTGAAGGAGCCTGACAGTTTTCGCTCTGCAAGGTAGAACACAACCACCAATGCTGACCTCGCATTTGCTCGTATAAGGGTGGGCCAGTCATTGCCCCTGAGGAATGTCATTGAGCCTTTCCCGCACACCTCCTATAGGCCTTCCGTCGTCGCGCCTGACAACCTCTTTTATAGTCTCCCATTAAAATCAGTCCTCCGCTGGAACTTCAGAAAGGCCAATTGGAACCTTTTTTCCAAGTTAACCGAGCAAGGCATTGCGCATCTCGCACCGTTACAGAACCGCGACGTAAGCACAGTGTACAACTCATTCTGCCGAATGCTGCTCAATATAGCTAAACGAGCTGTCCCTCATGGACGCAGAAGTCATTATACGCCTTGGTGGGATGACCAATGCCAAAATCTACTGGAAAGTATCAGAAAGCGGCAATATCTGATCATCCCAAAATTGCAAATTCCCTGTGTTCTTTTATCAATGAAAAACGTAGGAATCGCTGGGAAGACTCAGTCGAACAGATCGACTTTGCTCATTCACGCTGGGAGGCCTGGTCTCTTTTAAACCGCCTCACAGAGAAGGCTAAACAGTTTAGACCTGCGCCAGTCACTGCAAATGCTATCGCCAGCCAACTAGTTGAAAATGGCAGATGTAAAAAGCCGGATCGTCAATATTCCATCTCTGTGCGCAAAGCGGTGCACCAACTCAAAGCTAACACGCATAGTGATGTCAACCTGTGTGAAGAAGTGAGCAACACAGAGATGGCGCAAGCCATATATAACATGACATGTGGTAAAGCACCTGGACCAAACAACATCCACCCAGAATTTATCAAGAACCTGGGACCCTCCGGCTTGAAGTGGCTAGCAGCTTTCTTTTCCACCTGCACGCGGCTCAACTCCTCCGAAAAATGTGGAGAAAAGCCAACATCATAGCAATCCTGAAACCTGGCAAGGACGCTAAAGTGCCCACGAGCTACCGGCAGATTTCCCTGCTATGTGTCCCATTAAAAATCCTGGAACGAGTGATTCTCAGTCGCATCACGCCTTACGTTTCCAACTCAAACAGAAAACTGCCGTTGCGCTTGTTGATTTGACAGCTGCCATTGACACAGTATGGCACCAAGGTCTGTGGGGGAAACTGCTTTGTACAATACCCCATAAACGCCTGGTAGCCTTCATCATGGGTACTCTAAGCAACCGCAGATTTGTCCTCCGAACAAGCGACGGACAAGACAGTCACGCACGACGCCTAAAGAATGGAGTCTCCCAGGTGTCAATTCTTGCTCTTTGTCTTTTCAACATCTATATCAGCGATGTCCCCACGACATTGTCCACCAAACTGGCTTACGCTGATGACTTAGCTCTTGCCTTTACTGGGCAGACGTCGAGAACGCCATGAACAGGGACCTGTCAATATTCCACACCTACTACCATCAAAATCGGCTTCAACTAAGCAAAGAAAAAATTGTGTATGCCTTGTACCATCTTAACACACGTGGCGTGGGACGACCACTAAACATTTCAGTGGATGGCAAAACCATCGAATTTGAACCAAACCCAACGTATCTTGGAATGAAGCTTGACCGGTCGCTCACCTTCAAGCCACATCTTACATCGGTGCGGCAGAAAGTTTTGTCATGCTGCGCGCGGTTAAACCGGCTGGCCGGCACAGGGTTGTGTGCCTTCGTGAGCATGCTCAGGACCAGCAGTCTAGCTCTTGTATACCCCGCTGCTGAATACTGCTCCCCAGCATGGTCAAGAAGCAGGAATACGAAGGAGGCTGATATGGCTACAAATAAATTCTGTTTTACGAACAATTACTGGATGCCTAAAACCAGCACGGACGCAATACTTGCCAATCCTTGCAGGCATTGCCCCAGCTTCAGTCCGATGAAATGCCGCTTCCCTCCGACTCAACTTGAAGCACGCTGTGGCGGAACATTTCAACAATAACTTAGTACGCCGGAAAGCAAGACATCGTCTCAAATCGCGAAGGCCGTTTTTACAATCGGCGATTGAACTGATGGAGTCTTTTGCGGGACATGAGTCTATCGCACAGTGGACTCAACACCAGTGGCTCGAGGAGTGGAAGAAGTCAGGGGTCCCACCTCACTACCTTCCGCCACCCAAAGTGGGAAACCCCGACCTTGGGATCAGCCGCTCTGCGTGATGTGAACCAAACCAACGCAGAACGCGAGTCGGACGCTTCCGGGAATCACTACACCGATGGAAAATGGCATCGGATCCTTGGTGTCCATGCGGTTCTGGAAAGCTCAAACCGCGGAACATATCATAAGTGGATGCCTTGAGCGAATTCAGATCTTGCTTCACCACTACCGGCTCTGTGCGCCTGGTTAGAAGAAAATGATCTTGCAGTTTAATCATAAGCACGACGACAAGCGCAGGCTGGGTACACCTTTTTCAAGGCATGGCAGCGTTTCTTCTGCTGAGGACGACCAAAGACCCAACACTCTGCAGCTGAACACCGAGGGGCTCACCGCAAGCAAGATCAGCATTATCGAGCAACTAGCCCGCAAGAACAAGACACTCGCTAGTGATTCCGAACTTCTCACTAGCTGGGTCAAGCCTGAGCAGGAAGCACAGTCTTGCCACATTTTGTTCACGAGAGCAGTTGGAATAGACACTGCTGGATCAGAGATTTAGACACTGGTCGATCAGAGATTGATTGGAGCAATCGAAAATCGAAATAGACATTGGCCGGTCAGAGCAATCAGAGATTGAGTGGTTCTGCGTAGACGTCGCAGGGTATATGATCATTAACGTCTACAAACCTCCACCCTCGCGACTTACACCTGCGGCCATCCCAACGCTCCTACACCCCAGTCTGTATCCTGGCGACTTCCACTGCCAGCATGTCAACTCACGTTAAAGCACATCGCCTGACGGTGAGAGCCTGGACTCCTGGGTTGCAACCAACAACCTTGGGCTGCTGCACGAACCAAAGAGAGTAGCCAGTTTCTTCTGTCACCAATAGAACGTCGGCACCAACTTGCACCTGGCCTTTGCGAGTTTCGGCCAGGACACCTGGTGCCTGACAGACATGTTCTAGGAAAGTTTCCCCCGTCACAACACCGACCCTCTCTCATGATGCCGCCGAGACTTAGAGGTCCTGCCTACAGAGATCCGGTAGGCAACCGACTGCCTACAGGCGTTGGAACTTTCCCAAGGCTGATTGGAAGCGCTTTTGCCCTCACACGAGATTCCGTTGAGAGATTGTCACCTCCGGACACAACGTCCAGAAGGCATACCATGAACTGTGCGAGAACCTATTATTTACGGCGAAACAATATATCCCACGTGACCATCATAAGAGCTATGTTACGTATTGGGACAAAGAGTGTGAGACCCTTTATCGCTCCTTCATCCGAGCCCCAGTGAGGACTGACTCTGACAGAGTCGCTTTGTCCCTACATTCACGGCTCGATCTGAAGAGGCAGGAGCGATGAGAAGAAACTGTCTATCTAGGAGGCCTTGTTGCAACACACTGCACAGAGCACACATCTCCAGTGATTACGCAAAAAATATATTTTGAATCTTGCTTCCTTCAAATCTAACAAATAAATATAGCACATATAAAAATTTTGCAAATATACTGCCAAAAAAAATGACACAGTAATATTTTCTTTCAGAGGAAACTGTTTCATTGCAAAGAGGCGAAACGAATTTTTAAGGCCAACCAACTTGAAACGAGGCCAGATTTCTGAAATTTGGCCTAAAAAGGCTAACCTGGTAACCCTACTACATTTCTTCTGGCGGCCACCAGAAAAGCTAGCTGGAATAAATTGAGATTTCGCTACCAAACGTTGTGCTTGCCACTGGGGTACTTGGATTTAAACCAGCTATGTCCAACCCGCGGAGCGCATGTGGCCCAGTTTAGGTTTTCGCTGTAGTAGAAGTACAAACGAACAACCTGTCCTTATTTTAATAATCTTAAATTTGACATTTTTGATGCAATGGTCCGCATTGCCACTTTATCACGTCTGTACTTAGTGCTGGGAGATTTCCACGTGCCCATTGACATCTTGGTGCAAACCTCATTTTTACTCTTGTTGTTCCGTTGGCGCTAAACTTGTCTATATGACATCACACTTATGGAGTGGGGAAAGGTGCCAAACAGTCGTTACCATTGCAGTTATGATTTGAACGCTTTGAACATTGTAGCTTATAGAAAATTTAATTTGCTAAGACCAAGGTAAGCCATTCGATGTGCGGCCCTCATTGAGACAGAAACGTGTTTTGCCTCAATAGGAATTTCGATTGGACATAGCTGATTTAAACGGACAGAGTCGCAAATGACCTCCCCTAAGACGTAACCATAACAACCAGTGACAAAGTGCAAAACCCAGCCGCCAAAACCGTGGTTAATCGCGCAGTGACCAGCGTGAAAAATTCCAGGCTTAATCGCGAAAGTAATCGTCGATTGCGATTAAATTGGTAAGATATAATCGATTACGATTACATGACATTTTTTGGCAGTTCAATCGGTTACGATTACACAAAAAAGTGTAATCGATTGCGATTACCATTACCCCGTATCTGATGCAAACGCGCGTTTTTGTTTTCGACATTGAGGGGCCTGACTCCGCGGGTGCGGCAAGTTTGTGTGTTGATTCCAGCTTATGTTGTAGTTCTACAGATTACAAATCAACGAAGTGCACCCCGTGTAAGTTCAATGCTAATGATCCTCGAGAACAATATTATAATGAAAATGAGCCTCACAAGGATTCATCGTGCAAAAAGGCTGTTCTCTGCTCAAAAAACATGGATCGTATTCAAGGGAACTCCACTTACCCTGCACGGTTCGTTCTTTTTCTTGTATTTGTGCAGCATGCTAATGAAGTTGAGATTTCTCCAGATCGGACATTTTGTGCGTTTTCAATATATACTCATTTTTTAGATGAGTCGTCTCGTGGAAAATTTGTTTACTGTTTGGCCAACATGCTGTCGCTTGTATACCACACAAGTCGCCACGTAAAGACCATAGTTTGCAATAGTGTCTTGGCAAACAGTAAAAATTTCCCACGAGATTGTCAGTGCACCGAGGTACTTAAAACAAACCAGACAAGAGAGATGCCAGCGTTCAAATGGACTTATCGCGTCGTTATGCAATGTTTCATGGCAGCCTAAGTAAACCACCTATTTATGACTCTTATACTGCTGCTTTTACAAATCCCAGTTCTTACTCTGTGGATACCTGTGAAAATGAATAGCTTAAACTAAAGTAAACGTACGAATTAAATATTTGAACGTGATCCTCCCCGTGTGAAAAAACTTTTGTGCCGCTACTCTCATGTAGTTTTTTTATGGAATTTTGTGAGTCTCCAACGTTTGCCATTTTTAGAGGCCCTCCTCAGAGTATGTTTGTCAAACTTACGACCCCAAGACCGCCTTACTGCTGACCCACCCCGCTGTCACTTTACATCTGGTCACTGCCGGGTTGGTTGCAGCTGTGGCCTTGGTGCTCTGTAATTGACGTCAGTGCAGTGTTCCTTCTAAGAAAAATTTACAATGAACAAATGTCTGTTGCCGTGAGCACGAATATTTTAAGGCGGAGTTAGCAGAGTTCTAACTGAATTACAAACTTTGGGAATTGATTATGAAGTCTTATCAAAACACGAATCAAGTGGACACTTAATTCAGATAACTTCTAAAAGGGCTATGGGATATGCTCAGAAGCTTTCTACTTCTGCCCAAACAAACGTTAAAAGTTTGGAATGTTGTAAGTGCGCGAGATTACGCTGCGCAAACGGTCTGGTGGTTCTGCGCAGTTGCGCATCTTGGAGGGAACATTGTATCAGTGTCAGATGTTTTTTCAGTTTTAGTAAAAGCAAGTATGTGAGAACACGGTATATTCCACTTTTTACTTGCTGTAGCTTGTGCCTTGATTTATTCACTTTCGTCTTGAGTTTGCTCTAGTCCTCCAGCATTTCACCCGTAAGCAATTGCTTGCAGATTTCAGGACTGAGGATGCGTAGAGTTACGCGAAATCGATATGATCCTATGGAAAACTTTTCCTGATTGATTCGACTAGGTCATCTGTGTTGAGGTCTAATTACTTGACCACCGCTTAAAATGTTTTGCTAACACCAAGGTTGCTGTTAATCCAGTTGTTTGCGAATGTTTTCAGAAGACTGTACCTTCTTAGGGAAACGGTCGTCATTAAAATAGTGTAATTTTCTCACCAATTCAAGTTTTGGTTTGAATGTGTGTGCTTATCTTCTTTATCTGCAGCTGTATATGTAAAAAGGGCATGTATTATAATACAACATTGGACGACTGTGTGTCCCACACGTCTTGCTTGGCTGGATTTTGCATGGCGCATGTTGGAAATTCTACACATGACACTTCCTGCGTTCCTTGTCCCAGTGGTTACAAATCTTCGAATACTTCATCCGACAACTGCAAAACGGTTGATTGGCAAGTATTGACCAGACTGGGTTAATAACGAAAGTGCGTTAATGAAAGCACGTATAACATAAAACTTGCTGGAATGGTGGCTGTGCAAATTTGGGCAATGAATTCAACAAAATGCGCATCAGGCAAAACGTTCTAATTGCTGGATCAGTCTGGCAAAACAGTTGATTTTAAAGTTTAAAAATTACTTAGTTACTGGTTTTAGTCTGGCTGTAAGTTGTGTTACCGTCAGGTAGCAAGAGTGTGAGCAGAGTCTGCTAACCAACTTATCTTGCTTTTAAACAAACGGGAATATTTTTCCTTTTTGGCAGCTACTTCGTGTGAAGCGGCAAATAGACTAATACGTAAATCCAACGCATTGGATCGAACATTATAGGCAAAATTATCAGTTGTCCTTTCAAAATACACGAATTGTGGTTAGTATCGGCAGTAAAGACGCTTGTGGACCAGCTTGGAAATCCTGCAAGGACTATCAGATCGTCAGGCATTTTTATGTAAGACAACAAATTGTCTGTTAAGGCCGGCATTTTGTGTGTGGTTTCAGTACATCGAAGCCGCCCGACAAGCTGCTTGTTGACGACTCAGACCACCGAACTTGTTTCTAAGCAAATGTTTGACTTGGTCTTTGTGTTTGTTGTGCTGTTTAAACACAGCCAAGTCTTAATTTCAGTTCAAATAATGGTACGTCCTCTGTTCCGGCGCAGTCAGCAACTGTTACTCCGGAATCGCCAGGTTTACCAACAAGTATGTGGAACAAGCATCTGTTTTGTTTAAAATATTCTTGTTGTTCTAGATTAGTGGTTCCCAACCTTTTTTATGCCCCGCACTCCCAAGAAATTTAGTGTTGTTCTCACACTTTTTGATGCCCCGCACTTCTAAGATATTTTGGTGTTCTCACAATAGCACATTTTATCGTGCATATGTATGCACGATAAAATGTGTTATTATGGACTTTATCTTGCTGGTATTTGGAATTTTATGTAGCAAACCCTGTTTTACAAAAACGTTAACACTTTTTCTATTCTACATCAGTGGTTTCCCACATGCCGACCCTTAAACAAATCAATATTTTTCGCGGATCCCAACCTCTTCATTGTAAAGAAAAAGCAATGTCATGAACAGTTGGTGTTACAGCATATAATACACAGGGGTACAAATTGTTTTTAACATGATCGTTTTAATCTCAAGTCAAAGAAAAGAAACACGAAAGGTCGAACGCATGATAATATTATGTTTAGATAAAGCATATCGGCCGATTATTTGCAATGTACTATTAGTACATTGCATTTTAGTACATTGCAAATAATCGGCCGATATGCTTGTACTAATGTGCAGTGGCACACTGATTTGATAATGTATGTTGTTAATGCAACATATTGTCAATTATATACCTGTGCCCGATGACTGGGAATGCTTAACATAAACAAGACTTCATTATATTCTGTTAACAAAGGAGTTTCACAAACAAGCTTTGACACATTTCCAACACAATAGCCAATAGCCAAAAGCCGATACCGATTAATCCGCGAAATGGCCGATTAATCGGTGCAATCCTAATCATGTGTGCCCTGGTGACTATATGCGCAAAACTAACATGCATAACCCTAAATAAAGCTACACTCAAGTGAAGCAACTGCGCACTCGCGCCAAGCTGCTTTAGAGAGACGCTCAACAAAGGAAACCGCGCACATACACCGAACTACTTCACAGACCGTTACGAGAGAATAGTGCGCACGCGCGCAATAAAGCTACACTGGACTAACGGAAACTGCGTACTCGCGCTGAGATCGCAAAACAGCGTGGTCCAACTACGTTTGACCTACGGGCAATTTTACAAAAACTTGACAACTCGCGGGCCACTTCCAACAAAATAATGTATGGAACAGGCGATTCACAAGATTAACAACTGAAAAAGGAAAATAAGTGAGTGTGTCATTAATCATTAAAATACTAAAAAACAAATTTACAAATCTCTATCAGTGCGATGCCTGTGGTTGAGGCTTCTCTGACGCTATCGTTCTTTAACATAACCATATGTCAGTGGTAGCAAGTCGGAGACTACGGCCTGGTATTTCGCCTGCCATTCGATTTCTGCCGTTTTTAGATTTGACTTGGTTCATGTTAGAAAATGGACACACACGTATGTGCTTCCAAACGCCGAGCGCATTTTTAGTGCGATATCTTTCAGTTTGGGAAACCTGTCCTTGCTGACTAATTTCTAGAAGCTCTCTACAGTCCAGGGCGGGAGCTCTTGTAAAAATGAAATGGCTCCGGCTCCGGAGTTCTCTGTTTTCGTAAGCATGGCTCCGGAGCTGTGTTTTTTTATAACATGGCCCCGCTCCGTCTGCGGCAGTGCTTTGTTAATACACTTTGACAATTTCGTTATGCCTAGTGTCCTTGTAGCAAGTGAGCGTATTATTCCAACATATCTTGGACTAATCTTAAACACTGCTACCACTACCAGGCCTGCATAGACGGAAGGAGTTTGGTCTAGAGTAGTCGGAGTGGGTACAAATTATTTTTAGAAAATCCGACTTCGGACTGATCCTCTGCTTGCCGATTGTGACTGTTTTGCCAAAAAAAAGTGCGTAAGCGTCACACTTTGCGTTTTTGCACAAGGACTTAGTCTCACAAAATGCGCAAACATGCGCTGCACTGGTGTTGACTGACTTGTCCTCACCACACTCGGCAGTAATTCCACAGACTGATGTGACTAGAACAAGTCACAACTTAAACAAAAACGCCTTGTGACCTTACACCCTAGCAGAACAGACCCTCGGATATCGCCGCAGCGACCTATTTCGATCAAATTAATTAGTTGTGAAGCATTAGCGAATCATGGCAACTGTCAGCAGTGGCGTACGCAAAAAATTTTCATCGGGGGTTTCATTCAGTGGCATATGGTGGTCATTTGTATTTCGTGTGCGCTCTTAATGACGTGACAATTTGACGTCATAGTCATATTTCCAAACCAATGTTTTGGCGAAGTTTGTTGACATAATATGCATATTTTTCGATATCCACTCTCTTTATTTTATGTGTCTTTGCACTGAATAGTGAATATAAACTATCAGCGCTCCAAGTTAGGCTAACGGAGTAAAATGCACCCAACGCTACGATACAGCAGTTCATAACTGCAAAAATATCAGGCTGCGCGTTAAAGCAGGGAATAAAACACACTCATCGATTCGCCAGAGCAATTTACAACTGCAAAATGAGGCTGCACTAATGTGTTGTCGAATACGAGCAGTCGAGCATAGAAAAAGTGCGGCTGGACTGGCTGGCGCACACCCCGGTTTGAAAACTCGAATCTTGCTAAACTACACAAGAATTGAGAATGCGCATAAAGTACGCAAGAAATCTTTCGATTTTTTGTTATTTATAGAAGTCTAGTAAACTTTTAGTTTTCCTTGTTTCCTGCTGAGACATCAAATGCCTGAACGCTTCTATGTTAACAAGTGCTATTTTTGAGCTCATGCAACAGTTCTGCCATGCTACAAAAATTGGTAATGTGGCTAAAGCGGTCAGCACTTGCACTGATTAGCCTTAGCAGACAAAATAAATTCAGTTCTTTTTGCTACACATGTTATATATCGTATTCTTTTTGCTAAACATGTTACAAAATAAATGCAATTGCTTCGGATAAAGTGAACTATCGCGGAACACAATCTTAAACATGCGTAGTGGACGAAAGGTCTGCAAAAAGTGGTGATATGGTTTCTGTACGCAGACGATAACCCAGATTCCTACCGAAACCTAATTATTACTATTTGGCCCATTTACAATGTTCCTTGAAAATTGCATGCAAGTTCCTTCCGTGGTATTGACATTAAGTCGACAAATTAACAAGCAAAAAGTGTGCGCAAACAATTAATCACCTTTGCGCAGGTAATAAAGTTTTTGTAAAATATCAAGCTCAAGGGTGGGGTTTTAACTCCAGCCCCCCGTTTGCGTACGCCCTTGACTGTCAGTGTGCGATTGATATCTGATTTTTGGTCCTCGGTCATGCTCCTGCTTCTAAAGCGTTGCACGTTTTGGTCGAATTAGTTGACGGTAGCAGAGTTGCTTATCTTCGTCCTCTACACAATAGCAGCGCGGCAGAAGTTAGTGAATAAGAGTTAAGTTTGGAGTTGGTTGGTAGGCTCAATTGCTTGATCTTTTTGTTACGATGGTTACAGAATACTCAAATAACTTCACCTGAAAATCCATTTGAGACGGTATAATCATGAAAGCCTGGTGCGTTTTGCGACAGTGTTGGGTGGTCGATGTGTGGACTTTGGAGACTGCAGACTGGGAGAATGCACTTTTCCATTTTTCTTGTTTTTCAAAATCCTGGTCACACACCGATATCAATAATATCGGTTGCAAAACTCGCAAAGGATCTGCTTTAACCAGTTATATCGGCGTTCGGCAATGACTTTAATTGTGGCTATTTTAGACGAGAGCTTTCTTTTCTGTGAAAACGGATAAGATTTTTTGCAAAAGTGAGATATATATTTTTCAAAAGTAAGAGATAAGCTCCATGTACATCGTTTCAAAACAAGTTTTAGTGTTCTTGGAAAGCGCAAGTAGGGTCCATGAAATCATGTGAAAAGAATTGTCACTTCAAGTAGCTTAATCGCAATGCCGCAGCACTGTAACTAACCTTAATCTCAATAACAGCTAGTCAGCTACCACTGACCTGTGTAAACAATGTCTGTGCAATTCCCAAATGCGGGCAAGCGTGTCGACTAGACAGTTGTATACATCACTGAGCGCTATTGTTTAGTCATAAGTGGTAATTGCCGGTAGTTTGTGCTGTGAGCCAGTTCAGAGAGCCATGTTTTTCAGCGCGCTTAGCAAAAAGTGTTGGATGATTCATCTCAGAAAGGATCCGGAGCTGCTAAATTAACCACCAGCTCCGGCTCCAGCTAAATTTTAAAAACAGCTCCGGCTCCACCGAAAATGACCGGCTCCGGTTCCG
>Ga0210059_1008433_pt1 | contig 16266 bp, 7 predicted proteins | sample Ectturendosymbi2_FD_188042 | JGI IMG/M metagenome (GOLD analysis project Ga0210059, IMG submission 188042) | Ecteinascidia turbinata endosymbiont from Florida, USA - Sample 2 (SPAdes) (version 2) | ecosystem: Host-associated > Tunicates > Ascidians > Unclassified | place: Key West, Florida...
CTATGTAGTGACTTTCTGCGAAGGTGTCCACAACTGTCGCGTCCCATACAAGGCTCCTGCCTCTGTACCAGGGGTTCAGGGTCAAACCATCGGGCCTTCTATCTTTCGTCAGGCCAACGGCCTCAAGGACAGAGCGGAGACCAATGCAGGTAAATGATTGTTTGAGGATAGAGTTTATTGCTGAATGTCTGGGGAAGCGGCCCGTATTAATGCAGGAGAGGCCATGAAGCCCCAGCCTGTCAACAAGCTTCCCACAGCGGCATTCCATGCTTTCGAAAATATTGGCACCAGTTCACAAGGCAATTGCGGTTCGGAGCTCATCAGGGCTCAGCAGCGGTTTCCGACACTAGCAATTGGGAAGGCTTCTGACCAGGCAGCGGTGTGGCTTTTCTGCGCAGTGAGTAGCCGGCAGTGGTTCCAATGGCTTGGGGTGCCAAGCAGCGTGGCGAGTGCATCTTTGCAAGCGAGGTCATCCCAAGCCGATTGTGTTTCCTTTTGTCATGGGGATGAATCATGAAGTGCGGACCAGGCGTCAGTTGCGTTGATTACTTCCCCATGAGGCAATGCGAGAGAGGGAAGCAACCCGTTGATGAGGCCCTGGCAGGCAAAAGACGACGATAGGAAACATGGCAGAGACAGGTCTGCGGCAGAACGGAGGCCAAGACTTCCATGTCGCAATCGCTACCTTGATTTTGGGTAATCGCTACCTTGATTTGGGTAAAGACATAAACGCTACCTTGATATGGGTAATGGCTCAAACAAGTTTGGAACCACTGCTGTACAAAGTAGGTGTAATGCTACAGCTTTATTCTTGTAAAAGGTCCTACAACTAATGAAAAATTTTTAATTTCTTGTTTACAATTTGGCTTTTTTTACCCGGTTTGGCTTTTTTTAGACATGATTCGTTTTTTTTCTCAAGAGATGTCTGGCAACCCTGGCTAGACACTGCCTTTTAACAAACTTTTTTTTCTTTAAGTACATCCACCAAGTAACAGCAGCATCAGTTGAAAGGTGAACAGCTAAATACAAGGTAAAAAAACATGAACAAAACCACAGATGAAGATGGCAACATGATCATCACCATTTCGGACAAATTAAAAAATAAACAAAAACAAAAAAACAACGAATAGACATCAACATAACACAGATGATGGTGGGCAAGCAATGGGTGAAGAGTTGAGGTGTGTACAGATGAGCAGGTGAGGCAAGCATACAGGTGAAGTAAGCGACCAGCAATAATGGTTATGAGGCAGAGAGCAAGGCATTTTAATACAACATTTCATCACAAAAACAAGTAGTACAGGCAGAAAACAATGTTGGTAGTGTCTATTTTACCGGCGATATTCTGGCGGCAACAGATCGGCTAGAGCTATTGTGCTGGCAGTCGATTATTCGGTCTCGTGGCATGACGCAATACTAAGAAAAAGGCCACTTTGTCAGGAAAATTCTGTCCTGCTCGTGGTGTAATGGTTAGGTGCTATGCGAATGGCTTGTGGTTCGACTCTCGCCTTGCCAACTTTCTTTTATTTTTTTCTTTGCTTTTTCCAGGCTCCGCTTAGGTGTTACCTTTAGGTTTTAGTGTTGTTAGGTTAGGATTAGGGTTACGTAGATTAGAATTAGGGTTAGGTTAGGGTTAGCTTAGCATTAATAGGTTAGCTTGGTGTTAGGTTAGGTTAACTTAGTGTTAGGTTAGGTTAGCTTAGCGTTAGGTTAGCTTAGGGATGGGTTAGATTAGGATTACGATTAGGGTTAGCTTATGGCTACGCTTAGGGTTAGGTTGTAGGTTTATCTTTTAGTTATATTTACTTCCTTTCTACCAAGCCTTTTGCTGCTGCCATCCTGGCAGCAAATTAGACACTGCCAATAATGTTTATACATACAAATCGTGAAGAAATGTAGATTTACCCACAGACCATAGTGGGTTGGGTTGCATGGATGAGTTGTTCCCAACCAGATGCATGGATGTAAGCGCCCTGCAGAGCAGCGCTTACATTGGGAGTGCAAGGAGAAGTGCATACCTGGCCAAAGCATAGCATCCTCGATAGTGATATCACTATCGAAAGCTTCCTTTGGCCTAATGGGTTGAGGCGAAGTAAAATATAAATGGTGGAGATGCGGGGCACGTCATGGTGGAGGATGTGGGTTCGAAGCCATGACGTGCAAGTAGCATACGATCTACGATACGTAGGCTTCGTCTCGTTGATCACGAATGGCTCGAACGACTTCTGTAGGGAAGTGAGTTATGTAAGTGCCCTGCAGAACAGTGCTTACATTGAGAGCGCAAGGAGAAGTGCATACCCGGCCAAATCATAGCATCCTCGATAGTGATATCAGTATCGGAAGCTTCCTTTGGCCTAATGGGTTGAGGCGAAGTAAAATAAAAATGATGTAGCAGCACGGTGACTGCTATATGTGACGCGCTATGCATAATATCCCTAGTAGCACGAAAGCTACTGGGAGCTTCCTTTAGCCTAGTGCGTAAGTGCGCAGGCAAGCCGCTTCTTCAATGGTGGAGATGCAGGGCACGGCTTAGTAGGGAGTTCGAAACTGCGTCGTGCGCAAAAGCTTACGGTCCTCGCATGAGGCTTCGCTTGTGAGAGCACTCGGAGCACGGCTCCAGCCTAAAGAGAGAAGAGGGAGTGATGTAGCAGTGCGGTGGCTGCTACATGCGATGCGCTAAGCATAATATCCCTAGTAGCACGAAAGCTACAGGGAGCTTCCTTTAGCCTAGTGCGTAAGTGCGCAGGCAAGCCGCTTCTTCAATGGTGGAGATGCAGGGCACGGCTTAGTAAGGAGTTCGAAACTGCGTCGTGCGCAAAAGCTTACGGTCCTCGCATGAGGCTTCGCTTGTGAAAGCACTCGGAGCACGGCTCCAGCTTAAAGAGAGAAGAGGGAGTGATGTAGCAGTGCGGTGGCTGCTACATGCGATGCGCTAAGCATAACATCCCTAGTAGCATGAAAGCTACAGGGAGCTTCCTTTAGCCTAGTGCGTAAGTGCGCAGGCAAGCCGCTTCTTCATGGATGGTGTCACCAAATGAAGTTAAAGAGTGAAGGGTATGCTTTGCGTGGCGTTGGCCCCCTTTATCTTCAAGAGTTGATCTTTCCTTACCGCCCCACATCCTCATTGTGTTCTGAAAGCAAAAACCGTCTCTATGTTCCAGTCTGCCGCACAGCCACTTACGGCAACAGGTTGTTCACCGTAGAAACCACAATCCTCTGGAATGATCTGCCGCAGGAAGTGCGAGATGCTGAGAACCTCTCCTTGTTCAAAAGACTCTTCAAAACACACTTTTTTAATTCTGCCTTTCCTCAAAATTGTCGTTCAGTATGTTCTTAGTGTATTTTAACGTATTTTGAATTCGCTTTGCATGTAACTTTCGCAACATCATTATTTAGCGCCTTAGAGCAACATGTCGGATTTCGGCGCTTTAGAAATGCATGAATTATTATTATAGTATGAACAGGTTACAGTATTATTAGCAGTAATCATTATTTATTCCAATAAATAAGTGTTAGGTACATGAAAAACAAAATCCGTCTAGTAAGTTGGAGAAGTATTTAGTTCTAAGACATAGTTTCACAAAAAGTCACAACTTATCTATTTGAACTAACCACTTATTTCATCAATATAACTGGTGTCATGTCATTGACACCGTCGTTCAGCTTTGTATTACTGTGGGCCTAGGAATTAAGCTGAAGTCAATGTCCGTGAGATCTTGGAAGTGGACATCACTTTGTTTGCCTCGAAATTCTCATATTGCAGCAAGGGTGCTCCTCAAACAAACTTGCAAATGATGCAGAGGTTTTTGGGCGATAAAGCAAATAACCAAATCATTTCAAGCAAAACTGCGAACTTTGACGCAAAAAATCAAACTAGTGTTTTTTTTCAAATCTATTGAATTTTTTTGCGAACCTAAGTGATTTTTGCAGACAAGCCTGTGGCAACACTGGCACAGTTAGCGTTGCATAGATCGTTTTTCAAGGTTTGAATGCAGTTACAGCTTCGTTGCTGAGGGGAAAAACATTGCAATGTAAGAGAGGACCCACTTTCTGAGAGAAGTTAGGGATCCATTTGGTGTAATATGAAAACAGACCAGGCACTCATTTCAGCTCCTTTGCGCAAGTGCGTTCCGGTAGGTCTAGTGCAGAGCTTGCTGATGTTTACCCACGTAACCAAGCTTCTCCAGTTCAGTTATGCAAAAGTTTGATTTTTCTTCATTAATGGTTAATTTGCAGTCAGCAGCGTCGTCTAACAGGCATTTTAGGTTCTGTCATGCTCTTTAAGAGTGTCATCAGTAACCGTCAAGTCGTCAAGGTAAGCGTAGACTTCCTTTCCTTTTAAGAGGGTGTTTTTTTTCAAAAAATTCGTCTGTAGAGCGTTGGAAGGCAGAGATGCCGTTGGTAATACCCAAGTGGCAAGCGTTTTTTAATCGGCAGTGGCTACAGATACACCTGTGGATCTTGAAATTTGAAAACTTATTCATACGCCACCTGTGACATGACAGTAGTAACGCATGACGAGAGTGCAGTAGGCTTGGTTTGGTAGAAACATAGGGGTTTGCTAGAAACAAAGTAAATGTAAAAGATAAACCCTAACCTTAACTCTTACCGTAACCCTAACCTAATGCTAACCCTGAGCTAAGGTTTAGGCTAACCTCACCCTAAGCTAAGGCTAACCAAGCGTAACCTAACCTAACACCAACCTGTAACAGGTAACACTCAAGCCTGAAAAAAAGTAAATAAAAAAAGAGTAAAGTCGGCAAGGTGAGAGTTGAACCGAAAACCGTTGACATTGCAGCTGTAACGTACAACCGCTGAACCATGAGACCCACGCTGTTTGAATGACAAACTGACCCTTTTATTTGAATTGCGTCAGGCCAGGCATATCGGTAGTTACTTCCTTTGTAATTTTTACTGAAAAGCTGACCATCAGCTTCAAAGGCAGTGTTTGTAGAGTGCCGTTCTTCGGCTAGCAGAGGCACTTAGTGATATGCCAATCAAAGGTCAATGGAACCAAAATACTTGTCACATGCTATTCGGTTAACCAAGTCAGTATGTTAAAACAATCATGACATAGCAACGTGTAACTTGTGTTTGGTTGAGTACCATCATTTGATAGCTCTGGCAGACATCCTAACAAACCACTGACACTGACAGTATGAAACGTAGAATTCCCCGTAAAAATGTAGTAGAAACAGATTCACGGCAGGCCTACTTTTAATTTTCTTGTAAAGTTTACAAAACTTTTACATCTGATTTGTCCAGCCAATATGTTTCATGACCGCAAATGAGATTGCGACCCATAGTTTGAGAAGTCCTGGTTTTGTGTACAATTCCCCTTCCGAATGCTTGTTAAATGTTTTGTGTAAGTTTTGCTAACTTTCCTTTAAGTGTGGATTTTGTTTGACTGACTTCTTGCAAACTGAGCTTTGATTTTTTTTTGTTTTTAGAATTGAAACAAAATCAATTAAGCTAGTTTAGTATGGTTTTCATACAAATTATGTGTTTTTCAATTTGTTGCAGCTAACTCATAGGCTGGCTTAGATTGTTTCAGTTCTCTGAAGTTGTAATTAAATGACATGACATCATTAGTGACTGAAGTTTTAGTAAGTGCAGGAAAACTAAATAAAGATGATTGGAACACCAAGATTAGCAAGCTTAATCATCGTGCATTTGACATTAAGGTATGTGCTTATGCAACAAAAATCATATAGTCATAGTTTTATATATAGTATGATTATTTTGAACAATATTTCACATGTTGGCCAAGACATTCAGTGTGATTTAGTTGGATTACAGTAGAACAGTTATTAGTTGTTGCATTCTCATTCAGCAAATACTGCGTATTGCATATAGAGTTTTTGGTTTCGGATTCATGTGCTATGTGTTGTCATCTTTGAATTGTGTAGGTATCATTCTGAAAATTATGGAACTACAAAATGAGAAAATGCTTTTAACTGTATATGTAAATTTTGTGAATTTAAGAGTATTTTTTCATAGAATTGATGTATTTGTGTTTCAAAATGCTTGGTGGCAGGTTTAATGTAGAAATAAAATGGTACAAAATAGTAAGTGAAGTGTCTCAAATTGAAGAAAAAATAGTAAGTTTCATTTGATACCGATTTTAGCATTTATCTTATTGAGAATCGCTTTCAGGAAATGATGAATGATCATTCCATTTGTGATGCAGCGCTATGACTTTCATCATGTTGCCAATGCTGTGTTATATATAGGTTATAGCAGCTATCCGCTGTTAGTTTGCCATTAGAAATGACTGATGTACAGTATTTAACATTGAAGATGTCACAATTTTGCACAGTTGCAATGTTCAGTTTTTTTCCTGCATGATTCATGTATGTTGCCTGATGAATTGCTATTTATTGCATTGGTTTCTTGTAGAGATTGATTTGATGTGTTTCTTGTTCTCATTAATAGCATCCAAAAATTAATATCATTTGCTGAGGAATAGAGATGAACACTTGTTTTAGCCTTTATGGTGTAGTCTACTGTAGTTCTCAAAATATGAAGGGACTTTAAAAGTGGCTCAGCTTATCACTCAGTGCATTTTGACACATATACTGCAAGCAGAATCTTTTTCACATTTGGTGCTAGCCTATGTACATGTACAAAATGGGCTTTTATGGAGCAGAAACTGACCTACATACAAATATAGATCTGACTTCTATTGGGTACCAGTTAATATACTTGTAAAGTTTTATACATTTATGTGTAAACTGTTAAGAGATGTAATGGATCTGAAGCACTTGTTTATGCTTCAATTGCAAAGTATTGTATGAAACTGACATTGGCAAACTCTTAAAAACTGCCTGGTATCTGGACTATTATCCAGACCAAGCAACATCAGAAATGTAATCACACCACCCAGTCTTTGGACGACCCCTGGGCTGCTTTCTTGTAGGTGCATCCAGCAGGACTTGCCTTACCAACCTTTATTGGGACATTCTGGTCACATGACTGAACCATTGTAGCTGAGAACTCTCTATTTGAAGAAATGGCTTGACATTCAGGGCTTCACAGCTGTGCACTTTGTTATGAAGTGTCACTCAGTAAACTCTATGTAAAAACCCCATATCTGCTGCTTTATTCAGGCTTGTATCCATAGGGGGAGGGGAAGCAGTGAGGGGTTGTTTTCCCAGTTTTTTTGGAGCCCCCAAATGTTGTACTCTGAAAATTTTGTTTTAAGCACACATATAATAAAAAGAAAAACCTTACCCCCAAAAATTTATTTTGTCCTACCAAACTTTAAAACCCTGGGCCTGCTTATACTTGACATAGCACTCTTTCAGTAATTACCCAAAATTCATGACCATAGGTAATGAAGGATGGAAACAAAGACAGATCTGAAACTGACAGCTTTGTGGCATTTGTAAGCTCCAATTTTGTGAGAACAGAGTGATAATAGCTCACACAGAACTATCTTTGAATCTGTGTGTCAATCTAGGCAATTGTAGACTTAGAATTGATATTTATGAAAACTATGCAAATGGAAACAGAACAAAAAAGGCCTGCCTGATTAAACTTTTGTTGGTCCATCGATGATTAGCTGGTTGCACAGAAAATTGCGTTTTGCCAATTACATATACCGGGGTTTTCTGGAAGGCTGCCCAGGGCTGTTAACACTTTGAGAGCCAGCGTACGATATATTCGTACTTCAATTTCGGCCTAAAAACAGCAGTTTTCGGTTGCCTTACCAACAGCCTAGCTCCTCCGTCGATTGCGCTAGAGAGCTGTTCAAAGGCTCAAACGGATCAGCCAGTCTAGTAGATTGCACTCGAAAAAATTTTTTTGTTATGGGGTGCGGAATTTTTGTGACTGACGTCATAAGTGAAGTAGTTTTGGGGTCATTTTGGCTCATGTTGCCTGGCCTAGGGCCCAACCGCTAGGCCGAAGTGTTTCGCTAAAGTTTTGATTGGAAACTAGGCTCGAGTCAGAGTGTTTTGAGACTTTGATCGACTTTCTAGCGTTTCTGGTTCAAAACGTATGATTTAAAATAAAAAAATTAATTAATTATCTAATTAGTCAAATATTTTTACTAACTTACATCACAACTTTTGAACCCGAAACCCCAGCAGGTCATCCAAAGTATCAAAAGACTCAGATTGTAGCCTAGTTTCCAGTAGAAACTTACAGCGAAATACTATCACCTAACGGTTGACGCCCTGGCTCAGGCAAAGTGGGCCAAGGTGGCATGAATGTCCTCCACTTATGATGTCACTGACAAAAAACCTGACCCCCAAGCAAAAAATTTTTTTTTCGAGTGCAGACTAGAAGACTTGCCACGTCTTTTGACGCTTCGACTAGGTCCGTAACCTGAACAGGAGCGGAGATATTCCCGTGCAAAGCCACGTGCGTGTAGGCGTTTTTTTTTTCTGAAAATCCCCGAAAGCAGCCGGACGCCAAAGTGTTAATAGGAAAATAGACACATTGGGAAAATAAGACGTGGACCAAATAACCGCCCGGGCTGTTATACGACAGTTGCGTATTGCTTCTGTCTAAACAACTACACATGTACACGTTTTGTTCTAGTGGTTTCAAATATAGTGGGTCTTCAATAGCTATTGAAAAGGTGATCTGGGCCGCGATAAAACAAGTTTGACGACCGCTGGTGTAAGGTGACAACTACAAATAGTATTCAAACTCACTAGGGTACAACGTTGGACATACCGTGTAAGGTGACAGGTACAAATACCGGTACAGTAGTGTTGAACTCAAATATTAGCACCATATACACGCCCACCTAAAATAATCGCCCATGGGCGGACTAAAAACTGGGTGGTTTTACAGAAAACCCTGGTACATTTTGAAACAAGGGTGTAGTATAGGTTTTTTACTTAAAAAGGAACTTGTATATATATGCTGAATTACAATCTTCATTTATCTCATAGCACCATCTAAGTGCTGCAATGGGATACAGCATGTGTTACTGGAGGCTGGATTGGAATCCTGGGATCACATTGAAGACTTGAAAAAACGATATTTCTGGCTTGTCCAGCATCATGCTCGGCATTTTGGTATAGGTGCAAGCAGGGACAGATTTAGGGAGTGTGGAGCCCTAGGCCATCTTAGTTTTTGGGGCCCCATGCAAGTGTGACCTATTGCCCCTCTATGTGTAGTGCCCCCTCAAAAGTGGGGTACCTTTGTCACCTCGGTTACCCATGACCGCAGTGAAAATTTGCGTTAAAAAACTTTTCACATTTTCATTATGATATGGCAAGTTTACCATACAAAATTCATGAATGGTTCTCAATGTTTTCATAGAGAAAAAAATTGACAAAGTTTGTACAAAATAGGTTGTAATTTTTGAGCACAATGAAGAAAAAGCAGACATTAAACAAAATACAGCGAAGCATTATGAAGATAATGGTTAAGATTTATTTTATTAAGTGCAGAGTTGAAAAAAGGTGTGTTAGAAGTAAATTGGAAGCTAGAGCCTGCACAAGTTCATGCACAAGTTCGTGCAGACTCTAGCTTCCAATTTACTTCGAACACACCTTGTTATTATATGATGCGCATCAATGACCAGTGAACAGATAGTAGGCACTTGACAGATGTTTTGTTATTTCCATACGGCCTATAATGAATTTTAATAGACATTCAGAGACAACTGCGATATCAATATTGTGCAGCAGACAAGCTGCGAGCCTCCTTTTCCCGATGTTCAAATGCAGTTAAAAATGAACTTTTTCGTTCCTTTTGTATGCCCATGTATGCATCACAATTATGATGTGATTTCAGGAAGTCATGCATGCAGAGATTGCGTGTGGCATATAATTTTGGATGCAGAGCTCTATACAACCTGTCCTGGACAGCGAGTGTTAGTTGGCCATTAGGTTCAATGTAACATTCCTACATGAAACATTTCAATGACCTTTTGTTTGCATGCACTTGTGTTGATGAAAGAATGAAAAAAAAATTCATAGTGCTTCAACAAATATTGCTGAAGTGCCAACGTGATTTACAACCAATTTTGTAAACAAATCATGTAATATAAGTAACTATCTCTAGTCCATCTGTTGGCAAAATGTTTATTGCTTGTTGCCAAATCCACAAATTTTGTCAAAATCTTCATTGCCAAGTTTGTATTAACGTCCAGTAGAACCATAGATTTCTGGGGCAGCAACTGAACAATAACATCATGAAATGGAGTCCAACATGTTTGTTGATGTCTAGGTCACACAAGTGCATGCAAACAAAAGGTGATTGAAATGCTTCAACTTTATTAAGGTACGGTGTTGATCGATGCATTATTATTTCTGAATTAGTATGGGATAGGAAGATGCTGTGGCAGACAGGAGTGCCAATTCCAGAGAATATGAGTGTCAATTTCAGAGGATTATAAATTAAATTGCTTGGTTTTAGAGTTTTTGTACTTATTTGTCAAGTGGCCTCGGCCAGGAGACTGCAAAGTAACTTTGTGGTTTTCAAGTCAAGCTGCCCCTTGCCATTGTCTAGCACAGGGGTCACCAACTTTTCTGAAACTAAGAGCTACTTCTTGTGTACCAATTTATATGAAGGGCTACTAGTTTGATACACACTTCAGAAATAAACATTGTGCTCAATTTAGTTTCAATTATTTTAGTGATGGTATTCGTTAATGTGAAGACATTGATCATGCTAATGTTATTTTTAGAACAGGCCCATGGGCGACCTACATGTTCCGTGCGGGTGACCTGGTGCCCGTGGGCACCACATTGGTGACCTCTGGTCTAGCACTTTTAGCGGAGTTCTTCACACTGCCAATTTATTTCTGAACCTCAATCAGGGTAACTGTGAATACCAATATTAAAGTCTTTGGTTTCAACTGACTCAGGAATTGAACTTGAATCTACCACTTTAGAGACAAACGTTGATTCACTCTGTCATCTTGGTGGTGTCTGGTTTTGCAATACTAATATTGCATAAGTTTTCAGTCATAATAATATTGCTTATTAAAATTCATTATAGGCCGTATGGAAATAACAAAACATTTGTGAAGTGTCTACTATCTGTTCACTGGTCATTGATGCACATCATATAATAACAAGAACTTGTGCAGAATCTAGCTTCCAATTTACTTCTAACACACCTTTTTTCAACTCTGCACTTAAAAAAAATCTTAACCATTATCTTCGAAATGCTTCGTTGCATTTTGAGACATAAAGTTGTTTAACACTTTGACGTCCGGGTTAATTCAAGCGGTTCACAAAAAACAGCTGGATTGCACGTGGCTTTGCGTGGGAATATCTCTGTTCCGGTTATTGTTATGGACCTGGTCAAAGTGTCAAAAGACGCGGCATGTCTTCTAGTCTGCACTCGGAAAAGGAATGTTGGTTGGGGGGCGTGGGGTTTTTGTGAGTGGTGTCATAAGTGGAGGACTATTTGGCCACCTTGGCCAACTTCACCTGGCCCTGGGCGCCAACTGTTAGATGGTAGTATTTCGCTGAAGTTTTTGTTGGAAACTAGGCTACAATCCGAGTCTTTTGATACTCTGGATGACCTGCTGGGATTTCGGGTTCAAAAGTTATGATCTAAGTTAATAAAAATTTTTGACTAATTAGTTAATGTCTGCTTTTTCTTCATTGTGCTCAAAAATTACAACCTATTTTGTACAAACTTTGTCAATTTTTTTCTCTATGAAAACATTGAGAACCATTCATAAATTTTGTATGGTATACTTGCCATATCATAATGAAGATGTGAAAAATTTTCAACGCAAACTTTCACTGCGGTCATGGTTAACTGAGGCGACAAAGGTACCCCACTTCTAGTTTTTTCATTTGTGCCAAGTTTGGCCCAAGATATCTCACAAACCTTTTGATATTTTGCAATAAAATTTTCTAAGGTCAAAGATAATTTTATCAGCAACAATTCTTCCAAATATGAGCAAAAACTATAAAGAAATAAAACTGTGGCAAGGTTTGAAAATTTTCAAAAATTTGTAGCAAGAGCTAGAAACAGTCAACTTTGGGGGTACATGACCTTTGACCTTTGAAAGTCACAATGTAGATAATGTTATTTTTTCAATATTTGGCAAAGATACTAGCATCCCTGAACAATTGGGGTTGTTAACTAATGTAGTTTGGCAGTAAAACGGCCTTAAACATGCCAAATATGAACAATTTGTTCCCCTCCGGCTATGTCCCCCCAACTGAAAAGTTTTATAATCATGCCATTTGTTGACAGATTTCATTCAAATTTTGCAAATGTTCGTAGCGTGTGGTAATGACAATTTGAGTAAAATTTCAGGAAAATTGGAGAGGGTGCCCTGACCACTTCCTGAGAATTGACATGGAATGGCCCTGCATTCTTCTAAAAAACAAATGGCATTGTAATATTTTCTTGGAATTTATAGCTCTTTCGTGTTGTTCAGAAATTATCTTTGTTAACTTTCCATGATTTCTAGCATTTTTATTAGGTTAATTTTTTGGACATGTACATGTTCATGCGGGACCATGTTGCCGCCCTTGAAAATATCATCTAGCTGTCGATCTGATTATCTGTTTGTAAAACTCCTTTTTTATAGTAATAATAACCACATATATATTGTATGAACCAAACAAGCACAATCCATTCAGTGGATACAGGGCGTATTTACGCTGTTTTGAGGTTGTCATTTTCCAAGCAATACAAATCATAGTGTTTTAATCCTCTATCTATGCCATAGGCTGATGGCAAATAGCATGAAGACAACTTTTGCACAGCAGCAAAGTACTGTCGCACCACCCTTAGTTAATCATATGAAGTAAGCCCAATGTAGACACGTTTTTTCCAAGCAAAGCCTACGAGAAACTGTTCTAGCTGATTTAACTAACATAAAGAGTTTCACCAAGCAATCTCTGTTTCTGGGAAATCTTGTAAAAACAACCAAACGTAGGATCTAATACTAGCAATATTGCTTTTCATTGGGGTTTTGCAGTGTCTGGCAGTCTTGCATTGTTGTGAGCTTTTTTGTCAGTGAAAAATTGAACATCAATTAAGTACCTTTTTTTCTTCATTCTTTTTCTGTAATCACTGTCATACAGACGGCCTGCATCTCTCTCACACCCAGATGCACAGTATTGTTGTGTTGTTACTATACTGCTATTGTTGTGTTGTTACTATACTGGTAAGCAGGTCTGTAACCAAGGGGGGCTTAGCCTCCCTGCAAAATTTTTCACCCCCCTAGAAAAATGTTCTGGGCATAGTTTAAAAAATTTGGGCCACTCTCAGAAAATTCTTCACCCCCCCTTGTGTCCCAAGCTGGTGATGGACCTGCTGATAGGAGTCTAGTATTTCTGCTCGTTTCAAGGTAAAATGTGAAGTAATGCCTCTGCGTGTTTTTGCATATTTTTAGTTAATATCGAGTCGTTATAGAAAAGGGTTGTGTGGGGCCCTAGGCCATGGCCTATTTGCCCTATGCGTAAATCCGTCACTGGGTGCAAGGCAAAGCTTCATGCTTGGTGCTGTCATTGGCTTGCCACCAGTGCAACCTTCACTGCGAAAGTAGTCGTATTCCCAAAGTGTATAGTATGCAAATATGAGGTCAATGGACCACTTACGACACTCCAAATGAAGTACAGTGCTGGTGTAATGAAACTTCCTTTATTTCAGAGGAATCTCAATGAACTCATTGAGCAGAGATATTCTGATTTTCTTTCAACTCTGGCTGCTTCAGATGAAGTTTCTGCCAAACTGAATGAACTGAGAAGTGACGTTGAAAACCTTTATGCCTCCATGGAAAATGTGGTATGTATTTAATGTGTTATAATAAAGAATATGATATTATAAGCAAAGTGATCAAAGGCTGCTTGATGGTCACTCAACACTTTGGGACCATTTTAATTATTTAACATCTTTATTTTATCTAGACACAGTTTTTTTTATTGGCATCCTACCATCTCTTTTTGTGTACGATGTTTACCAAATACTTGTACTTCTGTAATTAGTGTCTATTTCGGGTAAAACTAGTTGCAATCGTGTATCTGGTACAGATGTTTGTCACGTGACATTGTGAAGCCCTATATTTATAGAAAATGTTTGTTTGGGATGCCTCAGGCAATGTTTGTTTGGGTGTAATACTTTACAGCTGCTATTTAAAGGTTTATGGTTGAAAAATGCAGATATTCCATATCATAACCCAGCTTTTATTTTTTTCGAACTTTTTCTGTATTTTGTAAAGTAATCCACATTCATATCATTATCTTCTGTGCCTACAACACACAGTAGGTTTCCACTTAGTGAAAAAAGCTATTGGCACCAAATTAAAAAATGAATGACGATGATGTTCGTTCAAAAATATTATAACTAAATGTGCATTTTGGGCTCTCTGTTGCCTAAGTCAGGAGCTCCGACGTCCTGGGTGTTCATTTTGACATCGCAAGGGCGTCATAAGCATATATCCAGCCTACATGCATTTTGCATCCTAAGAAGCTCTCCGGATTTTAATTACGTTTGCTACTTCGTACTTGTGCGAAGCTGGCTTTTCCACTGCGGTAATGAAACAAAGTATCGAGCGAAGCTAAGCGTCGAAAGAGAAATGCGTTCAGCCGTTTCAAACATAACGCCGCATTTTGTGTCACAGCAAGGAAGCTAATGAATCGCATGAAATAACAATCCGTGAATATTTTTGTGCAATGTGTCGTTTGATTATGCATTGGATTGGTGCATCGGAAGTTCCCGCAAGTTGCGGAGCCACTGACCTAAGTCAACCGGTTAAGTGGTACTGTTGGTTGAGCACGCGCCGCCAAAGCTGGTGGCCTGGGTTCGATTCCCTGTCGGGTCATACAGAAGACTTGAAAAATGGTACTTGCGGCCTGTCCAGCCTCGTGCTCAGCGTTGATGGGCGGGTGCAAGGAAACAGTTGACGCGCGGTGATGCCATTGACTCGCCACCTGTGCAGCATTCACTGTGAAAGTAACCGGACGGCCCACGGAGCAAGCAGGCATGAAAGGACGCTGTTGCCTGCTGGGGACACCCCCGTAAGGAGAACAAAAAAACGAGTATAAACGAAACTTAATGAATTCTTTCAGTCAAGGTTGCCAAACCGGCGGCCCGAGAGGCCATGCTGTGTGGCCCGCGAAGTGATATGGAAGTTAGTATTATATTGCCTAGCTAGCAATGTCAATAGCTGCGTTTTTGAATTAATTCGACACCAGTAAACTTCTATGTTTCCTCGAATGCTGTACGAGTTCTGTCATATATTTGGATCGTTGCTACGTAATTTTATGCCCAGATCATTGAAGTGTATCTAAAATCGACTGTGGCTTATGGCACTGTCCTCACAACAAAGCGTTTACACAAAAGTCGAAATTTCAATTTAGATCTGGAAATTATCTTCAGTTTTTCATCACTGCGCAAGTGCTAGGCGCATTATCCAAATCTGTCTCTCAAAAGGCAGGGCTGCAGGTGAACGCTTTTTGGGAAAGTTGAACAGTTCACATAAAAAATACCCTCTGAAGTGATTTCTGTTTCAGGTAAAAACTGATATCCAAGAATCAACGAAAGAGTTCGAACAGCTAGCTTCCCAGCTTGGAAAAACAACAGCTTTAGTTTCTGTGTTGGAGAAACTCAACGAAATTCAGATAAGTTTGGAAAGTTATGACCAGGAATTGACGGAGAAGAACTTTAACAGATGCGCGGATTCTATCAAGCAGGTGTCAAATGGTCCTTCGCGATAACTTTGCTTTGATTGGTCCTTTGCAGTACTTCTGTATATTACCTTCCATTAATAGGAGGAATCATCATCAGGAAATTGGGTTTGTGGTAAGATACTGGCCTAGCATTTTTTCTGCTATCTCATCCGACCATCAAGTTTCTCAACATCAGTGCTGAAACACTGTTTATTTACAGTCATCCTTTAGAGCAGCGTTTCTTATACATTTATGGATCACGGACCCCCAGCACGTCCTAATAAAAGTTACGGACCCCACAGAAAGAAACATTAGTCGAAAATAGGTTTTAGTCATCGTTGTAGTAATCGAAATGTCTGCAAAGCCTATTAACCATTTCGAAATGTTAGAGCAAAGCCTATTAACCATTTCGAAATGTTAGAGCAAAGGCTATTAATCATTTAAATCACATTCACGGACCCCAAGTTAAGAAGCCGTGCTTTAAGAGACCACTTTGAGAGCCGGGGTACGATATATTCGTACTTTGATTTCAGCCTAAAACCAGCAATTTCAGTTGCCTTACCAACGCCCTAGCTCCTCCGCCGATTGCGCTAGAGAGCTGTTTAATGGCTCAAACGGATCGGCCAGCCTAGTAGATTACACTCGAAAAAAAATTTTT
>Ga0210059_1008434_pt1 | contig 16264 bp, 12 predicted proteins | sample Ectturendosymbi2_FD_188042 | JGI IMG/M metagenome (GOLD analysis project Ga0210059, IMG submission 188042) | Ecteinascidia turbinata endosymbiont from Florida, USA - Sample 2 (SPAdes) (version 2) | ecosystem: Host-associated > Tunicates > Ascidians > Unclassified | place: Key West, Florida...
CGATTTTTGCATGTTACTTTTCGCAACTTTTTCGATTTTTGCATGCAAAATAGGTTGTTTCAAGTCTTTCACAGTCAAATGTGCGCATAAATGCAACTTTCGCTGAAAATAAATGCAAGTTTCTCGCTTTGTTACTGCAACAAAAACTTGCCCTACTGATCAGAAAACGCGAAATCGCATAAATCAAAATTTTGTTCTTATAAAAGGCAGGAATCGATCATAAGTAGATCGACTAACGTTGCTGAAAAAAAACAGCCAAAATCCCGGAATAAAATTCACAGCCCACACAGAAAAATATATTCGCAATACAGAAATAGTAAAGAGCGTTTTTCAGATCCAGCCAGAACACCGCATACTCATCACACACAAAAAACAGCTTTGCAGAACACTTGGTTGCTTTGCTGGTGACTTTTTCGTTGGTTTTGCGGCCGTCCTTACATTTGTTCGAAGTTTAAAGCAAAATCTGTTGATAGCTTTGACATCAGCAAACAGAAACAATGTCAACCACCTGTACAAATTTTTTTAAAATGCTAAATATCACTCAAAAGTTAACAATCGAGATGACAAGACGGTGACGTTGTCAGTGGAAAATATTCCAGGGTCAACGGTTCATGGATCAAAATTCAGTGAATGGCGCTGCCATAAAGATTAGCTTAGGTCTACATGAGTACTTGCTACGATTAACTCTTAAATCTGGCGCACTTCCCCACGTGTGAAGATTGCCATCAACATTCGCTCGTGAATTTCCGTTCAAAATCTCTCACAAATCAATAATTTCGATTTCTTAAGTAATTTAGTGCAATTGCTGCCAAAACCATGGCATGAGATGTTGGTGCAGGGCACTGGGCAACGAAAAGGTGCTGAGCAAAGATGTCGGAAACGCAATTCAAAGAAAATCGATCAACAAGCGACTTGAACAAAAAAAACAAATATCGTTAACATGTCAGACTTTTATTAAAATAAGCAATTCGATGAGAATTTTCTGTTACCTATCCAATACATTGCTCAGACCTCTGGAATAATACTCCGGTAAAGAAGGTTTATGATCCGAGACGATCTTCATCATGACCGACATCAGCGTTCCTCCATCGAAGGCATGTTCGAAGCAACAAATCTCAAACAGGACGCACCCTAACGACCTGCAACGTATGTAGAATTACCACAGCAAAATCAAGAACAGGCCGGTAAACCAAGATGTTACTGAATTCACGAGCGCAATGAATAGGGAGCAGCTTTCCAATTCAAAAAAGAAAAGCTTTTAAACAATTTATTCAGCTTTAAGGTTTTGTTGCCGAACTCTTTGTTTTCTTATCACATTCCTCATCTCACAACCGTTCGTGAAGATGCATTGTGAAAAAACGGCTTGAATTAAAATACAGAAGGATCTGAGATAAAAAAAAACAAACGCGCAGTACATGAGAAAGTCGCGTCAGCAAAGTTTCACTAACACTCTTCATTAAATTTCGTCACATACCCTGGATGTTTCTGTGCCAACAATCGCTTATATTAATCAACACATCGATCATAGCTGAGCTTCTGGTCGTGCCCCCGACAAAACGCATGGCACAATAAAAAGTAATGCCACTGTATTGACTCACCAAATATCGCATTTTTCGTCGTACTGGTCATGCTTAAGTACTTCTGGGCTCATGTAATACGGTGTTCCAACAAACGTGCTGGCCTTATCCGACGCACCCAGCAAAATCCGCGATATCCCAAAATCACCAATTTTCACTTGATTGTCTTTGAGAAATATGTTCCGCGTTTTCAAATCACGATGTAAAATTCTTCTAAAAACACATCACAAGTTTATTTGAGAACGTTCGCCCTGAGCGAGTGCGCATTTAAACAGAACTATTGGATTAAAACAAAATCTTTCTAACTCAACCCAGGCTGTTGTTGAAATGAATTCTCGAAGTGGAATTGGTAAGAGGAAAGCTTAGCAAAAGCTTAGCAACGTTCCCATAACAAGTTCGGGAACCTCAGCTGATCTAACAAGAAATGTTTTGCCGGCGTTGCGCAATTGCTTGATAAACATGAAGTTGATTTTGTGTTGGTTAACATTAAAAAACACATACTTCCTGTGCATGTAGTCAATCGCTCGCAGCAGCTGCTTCATCCATTTTATGACTTGAAGCTCAGGAATAAGTTGGTTTAATCGCTTCTCCTCTTGTAATTTACAATCTAGATCACCGCCCTGCGTAAAAACCGTTCTGGTCACTGCTAAAGTACAAAAAACACAGATTATAATGAGGACATGGAGTGCATCTGTAACATGTTACGTAACGTGCACCAGCTGCATATGGAGTCAATCCCGTGTTCTAACAGCGGTAAATCTAGTAATTCGATTAAATTCATGCACATATTGTGAAGAAAATGTCCAACTCTGGGTATGTATGAGGACAATCAAAATTTTTCTTCAGCTCCAAGTTTTCTGGGCTATTGCTTTCAAGCAATTTTTGGAACAAGGATTTGAAATATGTGGGTAAGAATCGCAGTCACATATTTCGGATTATTCGAGAAGGTGAATAAGCAGAAGAACGAGGTAATGAAGATTGGTAGCATTCAGCGAAGTGATCTCCATACTGTTGTGAATTTCAACATATTCGTTTTGTACATATATGTTTTATTGATTTCGAGACATGGCTTGACATGGCTAGCGCACATAAAAAACAAAGACGCTTGCGAATTTATCATACTCCAGGCAATTATACACGCCCCAACACACACGAGACGGAGCTATCGGCGACGTGGATAGAAACAAGCATTTTAACGATAGAGTCGTACTTATGCCTAAAACAAAAAAAAAAGAAAACAAGTGAAACCTTGCAGCCGGGACACCCAAAAACCTTACGGTTATCGAGTCGAAGTGCCCCAGCACTATGAAACATCTCAGCGATTTCCAAAAGTGCAAACGAAGACGCAATAGCGCAAAACAGTGAAACAGACTTGAGATAAGGATCATGGAAATATTTCAGTTGCCTACCACAAAATGCCAAGCGCCACGTTATAAACCGTACGTGCAATCCGAAACGCATGTCAAACGTATGCGTAAACGATAAGACAGATGAAGTGATATTATTTTTATTGAAAATTTAACTAGATGTATCCCGTGGTATAGTTATTTCAGACATTCATCCATATTGCATCAAACAAAAATGATCGGGCGTTATGGAATTTATCTTTGAAATGTTGATCTACATTTGCCCAAAGAGTAGCTCCTCGATAAGAAATTGTTTTTTTGCCAGCGTTTGTTGAAACTTGTATAAAATAGTTTTTGTTGGTTGCATATCTTGTATTATAACAAAGAACTTCAGCCGTTTTTTGAAATAAGTCTTTAAATGGTGTTGGCAACATTTCATGGTGAAATTTATGTATCAGTTTAACTAATTCTAATTTATAAATATCGTGAAGTGTCAGAATATTGAGAGATTTATACAGAGGTGTAATATGACATCTGCAGTTGTTATAAGTAATAGTTCGTAGAATATTATTGTGCACTACTTCTAGTGGTTGCAAAACAGAATCAGTAGCTGTACCCCACGAAACAATGCAGTATTTTAGTTGACAATGCACAAGACAAAAATATTACATTTTTAAAACATCAATTGATGCCACATTTCGAATTTTATAGAATAAATATGATCCCCTAACTAGTTTTGATTTTATGTATTGCACGTGAGATGACCAATCTAACGTCTATCAAAGTCCCCAAGTATTTTGCACATGTTGTTCGTTGAAAGCAGCTGTCATTAATTTTTATTTGAAACGAACAAGTTTCCGATAGATTGCTATTATTTTTTAAAGATTTTGTAAGCATAAATGTTGATTTGGAGTAATTTAAGGACAATTTATTTGAGCGCAACCAGTTGTCTAATTTAATTAGTTCGATATTCACCATCTGCGGCAAATTGTCAAGATTTTTATGAGATAGACAAAGGTAAGTATCATCAGCATATAGTACAGTATAAAATGCAGAGGATTTAGATAAATCATTAATGTACATGATAAACAATAGCTGTCCCAGAACAGTTAGCTTCTTGCGTCTTGATTTCACAGTTAGCTTCTTGATTGGCTCAGACATTGCTTTGTAGCAGTAAACTGTTCGAACAGCGTTTTCAATCAGGTAAAACGTTGTAACCTCAAGCCACAAAGCAAAGTTTCAGCATTTCCTTGAACTCACATCGACGGTCTGAGACAGAATGATATGTATAAAGTCTTAAGCGTCTTGTCTTCAATATATATTTTCCGACCTGCTGAGTTCCGACTTTTGTTTTGAACAATTTTCCACAACAGATTAAGAACAACTCGAACTTTTCTGCCATGTCTAGGAAAGCACCGAAATCTAAGTTAAGACCAGAACTGTAATCAACTGGAAAGAAAGGAAAATTTTCGGAAAAAACCGAAGCATTTTATTAGTTTGTGTGTATTGTGTATAATTTAATAGAGAAATTAATTAATTAAACCCCGAGGCGATTTTTTTGCTTTAATACGCAAACGAACATTACACTCACACCAAGTGAGATTTGTGTAACGGAAATTCTGATGAAGTGTGGCACGTGCATGCAGCCCGTCGGTTGCAGAATTCTCCACTCCCGCTAATCTGCTATAGATCATCACCTTTCCCACCCTTGCTATACATCACCAGCTTCGCCAAGCTGAATGCTCTAAAATGGATGCAATAATTTCTAATGGACAATAACTTAAGGGATACAATAAATTATTTTTCAATCTGAAGCATACTTCCCTTGGGAACGCCACACGGCTCTACGCTAGGCCCGCAACTTTACTGTCTTTGTACAAAACTACTTATTGACGTGAAAAAAATGCTTTTCATCGTATATATGTTAACGATGCCTGTATTTACTTAGCGTTTCAACCTTTAGAAGATTTTCAAATTATTTTTTAAACATGGGTTATCTTGAAACAATGTGGCTCATTAGACAGACTCCAAACTGCTATAATTAATAGCATTTACATGCTATAATTAAATTGTTCAAAGATATGGCTACTTTTTCCTGAGCTTTTTTTTGCCATGCCTTGTACAATAATCTCCGAAGTCGTGGTGTCCCCAGTTACATGTAAATTTTAATATTTTAAAAACGAACCTCCATCTACATATGGGTAGACTCTTGTCTCGACCTAGTGATGGAAAAACACTGACGTTGAATGTAATGATGTAGTATGTCCAAAATAATGCAGATACAACAACATAGAGTTGGACTGACATAATTGTCATGGACAACATTTGCTAACAATTTGTAAGCTGACAATATATATATTTTCTTCTTTCGCATAAACAGCATTGATGGGAGATGTGTATAACCGTGTCTGCGGTTATATCCAGTATGAAGATTTGCGTAGATATTTTTCTTGTACTATACTTGAAAAATACTTTTATTAGGCTCACCACAAAAAGTTGAATCCAGGAAGTGAAGCTAAAGAAAAAAAGCAATTGGAAAAAATGGTAAACTCTAGCCCTAACTTTAACTCCAGCTTTGACGTGCTTTTTTCCTGTGACTCCAGAACTGTGACTTTGTGCCCGGAAGACATTTTACAGACAAGGAAAAATCCGCCACTGCAGTTCATTTTTAAATTGCCCCCTACACAAAAATTTGCCTCGTTGTGAAGTGTGCGCCACACGTTGGGAATAACTGGGTTAGGTTGTATACTACTCAAACATCGGCGCTTCGGTGTTATCTTCCTAAAAATGTGCTAGAATATGAATTTTTTCATCTGTGATAATGCTTGCAATATATTGAGATGAGAACCTCGCCAGGGTCGAAAGATACTGAAAACTTATTTGCTTCACTATATTTTCATACGGCAAGATTACTTTTAGTTTCGGTTGTTTTGTGACTTTTCTTTCAAATGTTACCGATGATGTTCTTCACTGCAATTGCCGTTGTTGCATAACATTAAGGTCAACCTTCCAGGAGAAAATTTCATTCAGATGAGGCCGTACGAAATGTTAGCTCATTGTTACCAACTGCACGCCATGATTACAAACGGTGAACCATCACTCTTGTCATACCCTCCTCGAGTTTCCTCAAAAGTCTTTATCACGTTGTTCGAATCTCAAACTCATAAAAATGACCATAGAGTTTTAAGGAGGAATGAACTATGGGTATATGGCACTAGTGAGGTGTCTGAAAAACTTAACTTATTATGGTGTATTGTTCTGGAAAACCCTCACATTTTTACTGACGGCTTTGGCAATGATTGTGATTTCACAGTGGGAAATAAACTAAAAAGAAGATATGGAATCGAAACAGAACCAAACATAGGGGTACAATGTGGTAAGCAGAACAGTCCACTTTTCTATGGGAAAACTTTTGTCTGAGCCAGAGACGCTGACTGAGTTCATTCCTAAGCATGCAGACATTGTTGATTTAGGGTTCACATTAATCAAATACACTGCTCTAGTGTTCCGAGTGGGAAACACAAATACAGAAAACATCTAAAAGAAATACCTCGCAATATTCAATGATGATACAAAAATAGTTTCCATCAAGGAAGCTGGCATGGAACTGCACAATGTTTTTATGCTTCATTTGTGACAAAAGCTTCGCTTCTCTCATTGCATCCACAGTTTCCCCAGGATCAAGAGGACCAACAGTTATCTGCTTCAACACTTTGCTGAACAGAATACAGTACATAAAATTTTATTTCTACACAAGTTTAGTGCAATCAAAATGTTGCAGTACTGTTACACAATCAAAGGTAGCATTTTTCCCGCATTCGTTGTTGTACATGAATTTAATTTATGATAACAGTACTATATCAATCACACCAAATCTACTTGTACGTAAAATACTAACAGTTAAACATTAATGAAGAAAAACAAACTCATTCCAGATTGCCATAATAAAATATTCTTATCATTATCACACTTCCAAAATGATAATGCACTGACTTATTCATGTAAGTCTGCCACAGCAGCAAGTAAATTCCTGAACAAACGCATGCCTTGCAATAGATCCAAACACAAAAAAATATTTGTGCACTACACAGTCACACAAACAGTGCACATGTTATACAATCAAAACAACGGTCCAACCTCCACGATCCTGTAAATTATCAAAATTTATACACTGCCAAAATTGCACGGAATCTCATCATTTGTCAAAACTTGTCACAGGTTTTCGTTCTAGCAAAGAAATTGGATAGTGACAGGAACGGACCAAACATTGTCCACCCTGTGTCGTCAAGCAAAGGAAATGTGATAGCGCTAAACAGAACCATTCCTTTTCATGTGTAGTGATCACAGGATGTCTGCACTTGCAGTAGACCCAATGCAAAAAGTTCCCTACACAAACGTGCCTGCACCAATGCCTTCCCGTGTTATTCCTGATATCGCAAAAGTTGCTGTATAAATGGCGCAACCAGTTCGTCTACTGACGGTATAATCCAGCCAGTTAGTAGCATCATTAAATATGTAAAATAGATAAAATAAACCAATCAAATCCACTATGTCGTTGCGTGCATGACTGAAAGAGCGTATCTCAAGCCCAAGCAGCAGAGACGGGACTTCTGCGAAGAGGTTACGGCGCAGCGTTTTGCGACAAGGTGCGCAGCTGTGAAATTCTTAGAACCCTGAATATCGAGCTCCACTTCTTTGTATAGAGATCTCTGCTACAATGGTGCGGACATGTCCCAGGCATGGGCATCGGAAGTCCCCTGACTCCCCTGGATTTTAAAAATTGATATTTTTCTATTCAATTTCTTGTAGAAAAATGTTTTTGTTGGTTTTGAGTGGTTAAAATCAATTTCCAACATGTTTGCCCCCACTGGAAAATATTTTGGTCACCACCTGCAAAAATCTGCCAGTGGACCCCCCTGGAAAAAATCTCCGATGCCCATGGTCCCAGGAAAGATTAGCAAGGTAAGTCCTGCTGGCTGCACCTACATGCAAGCGGTCCAGAGGTCGTCCCAGGACAAGGTGGTGTGACTACATTTCTGACCTTGCTTGGTCCCAGGGGCGGATCCAGCCAGTAAGGTTAGGGGGGAGATTTAAGTAATGCTTGGTAGTCAAGTCTCATTACAGGTTCACTAGTCACTGCTGTAAGAGAGGTGAAGTATACTTCACAACACTGCTGTGACAAAGCAATGGACAGCAAAATAATCTTATATCGAGAATGCTGTTTTCTGAATTGTACAAAATCATGGTGAATGAGGTTACTTTCGTAGGTTTTAAGGGGGAGTGATTATCCTTACCACCTCCCCTGGATCTGCCCCTGCTTGGTGTGGAACCAGCAGAACTATTGCACTATCGTAACATTTCCTAAATCTGTGGCACATTTTGATTCCTATTAGGGCTGCTTTTTTACGGAATACCCCCTGAGGAAAAACTATTCACGGAAATAGATTAAGCTATTTTACATAAAAGGCAGTGATGCCATTAACTGATCATCAGTGCAAACTGAACTATACAGAAACAAATCAACAAAAGGTGTATCTCAAAGTTGCAGTTGTTAGCGTATAAGCATCATGAGTTAAACACAATCTTGCAGGTACAGCATTTTTATCCACATGATCTTAAAACAAAAAAGGCTTACAGTTTTTCCTTCTCATTCTTCTCAGACTGATCTTTTACAAGCACAGCAGTCCCGAAATTGCCAGAGCCAATTCTTTTCACAGGTAAATATCTTCCACCCACAAGTTGACTGTCAACATCTCTTGACTGACTGATATGTTTATCAAAATCAACTGGAAGCTTATTGGGCAGTGGCATTTTGAATTACTCATATACAGCCGTTATAAACTACACCTTTGAATGATTGAAAAAAGTTCAGAATCGTGTTTCTTATTGTACTGTTACTGTACACTTGAGATGCATTTCTTGAAATCCCACAACACATTAACTGCATGGATCAGCATCAATGTGTATTTTAATGCCTTCACAAACAACATTCACCTGCTTTTAGCAAAGTTACACATTGTGTAGTTTATACTTTTAGTATGCAATAAAGTCTTAGGGCAGCTATGTCCAACCGAAATTGCTTACTGAGCCAAAAATTATGACAATGTCTTAACCAACGCTGCACATTGAATGACATATTAATGAAAGCTGCACATTCAATGACTTACATTGATCTTAGCAAAACTAAATTTAGCTTTAAAGCCAATGTACTTAAAGTGTAACCATTTGCCATGTTTACCACTCCGTACATAAGTGTAATTTCATAGGTAAGTTTAGTGCCAATGAAGGACAGGTTTTCAGTTGTAGGCTACTGATACTACAGCAAAAACTTGAACTGGGCTGCACAAAACCTTTGGCTGGGCCACATTCAGCCCACGGGTTGGACACAGCTGTGTTAGAGAAAGCTTAATTACACACACGACAGTACATTTCGACACAATCACAGATTCAAATAATGAATCAACAACATAAATATCAGAAGTTGCAGTTCAAACCAACCAGTAGCACATAGTAGTCACTCTTTATCACTTCTGTTCCTGGTGGAACTTAATAGAAAGTCTAAATTATGGTTTATAAAATCACCAGCAAAATCACTGACTTCTGTCAGTGAAGTTGGAACTAAACCATCATTGACGAAATATTTTTACCCTGTGGCAAAGCACTATTGATATGAAACTTATACACTAAATGAGTATAATTTATGGAAAACAGATTTATTATGAAAACAAACTGTATCAGTAAGAACACCAGTTTTTGGCAAACATTCACTGCACAGCATAGTAACAGCACGTTTAACCTCAAAATCATTATGATACAAGGGTCCTCCTCGGCTTGTTCTAGCAGCTTCACCTTGAAAATAGTACAAAAGCTTTGATGGACGACTTTTTTTCAAATTGATGCCAGGGTTCTTTTGAATTGTCAGTAGTATGTCTTTCAAATCAGAAACACAGTAATAAGGAACTTTTAATGTCATAGAAAACAAACCAAATAATGTTTTTCTATTATCTTGATCTTGAAACACTCCAATTCTGAAACCATTGCTAACTATTCTCTCATCCATTATTTCCTGCTCAAAATCAGGATGAGTCGTTTCCTTTTGTTTCAGAGTTTTAAGGACAAGTATTCCTGCTCGAGAGACACATTCTTCATTGAGTTCAAGCCATTGATCAAGATCAGTGCATGACAGACTATAATGAGAAAGCAAGTTGTTGAAAATTAGACATTCTTGTAAGCGGAGCAAATTGACAAGATAGAGAGATGATTCAAAATGCACAACTGCACTTTTCAAACTTTTCACATTACCAACTAAACACAAATCTCCAGTTGAAACTGGCGAAGTTTTTTTAAATGTATTTACTTTTTGAAAACTGTTTTTCAGTTTTCCCAAATCAAAATCAATGTTTTCCTCATGTACTTCAAATTTTTCTTCATCATTTTCAATTTCATGCCATTTGTGAAGAACTAAAAATGAATTTCGTTTCCTGCTTCGTTTAACATGTTGCACACTGCACTCTAAATTTTCTGTTTTCTTTGATTCAGCTACATCCTTGTGGCTTTCAGCTAGGTCACCAGAATATGCAGAATTCTTGCAATTAGAGCTTTGTTTTCTAATCATGTTTGTTGATGTATTACTGTGCGATTTTTTAGTAGTTGTAACCAGATGATCTAGGGTTTTATGCAGAAGTGCAGAATTTATCTTTTTTTTATCCATAAGTGTGTTTTGCTGAAGGGCTGATAAAATTTTTACAGGTTGCACACTGCAATCTTTCACTGTTTCCCCTCGACTCCATTCAGCCACATCTGGCTGTTCTTCAGCAACACAATATTCAGGTATCATTTGCTCTTCGTTAGTACTGCAGTTGACTTTATTCAAAAAACATTCATAGATCTCTGGTGGCTGGAATTTTTGTGGAAACTCTTCATTGCTCATGATGTTGTTAGGACAAGTTTCAGAAAACTCACAAGCTTCCTCTTGCAATTGGAGCTGCATTTCATTTTTATTTACATTTTTTTTGTCGTTTTTTATGAATGAAGCCCCTAATGTGCTGGGAGAAACACCATCATCATCAGAGTTATGTGTGTTGCTTGGACATGGGCCATTGTTGTCCTGCTGTCCTGAAGCTTGATCACGAAAATTAGCAATGTTAGCATCAGATCTGCTGGACAACTCTTTATATACTTGTTGGCTGCTGCTTTTATCTGCCTGTGATGTAGGTTCATTGACATGCCTTTTCTTGTCAATAATCTGCATGCAACTTTTTTTTACGTCAGCTTCATGTGGAGCAGATGAAAAACAACTTCCATGCAATTCAGCTTCCATGGGTGATCCCCCACAAGCCAGAGCTCCATCAAACTTGTCTTTTACATGGCTTGATATCTCTAAATTCAAGTTTGGAGCTGGAGAATGGGCTGTAGGTGACTCATTAAAAGGCTTGAACATGTTTTCCAGGAGTGGTATCACTTCATCAATGACACTTACAAATACTTCTGTTTTGCTTGCATTGACATTTGGATCAACAACATTGGGAGGAACTTCCACTGCGATGAGACAGACTGGCCATCCTAAAACAAGTCATGTATGTTACTTCAAAATATAATCTCAATATGTATGCATAAACATCACCAATGGTTTGTCTGCAAAGGTTTTGCATTTGCTTCAATTCGCCTCTCCCATCAAATACAAAAACTTACATTGTGGTCATGTACAAAAGAATGTGTCACCTACAAAGCAGTTGCCCCCGTGCCAAGTTGCCAGATCATGCTACTATTACTCAGGATGGATTCCATGGCAACCACACGCACAAAATACTTTAACATTGTGTTGTACCAGGGTTTTTTTTAAGGAAAATGTTAGGTATCTGATATGGATCTGTAGCGACCCGATTTCTCTCATTCTAGGGACCTGATTTTCTCTGATTTTAGGGACCCGGTGATAATTTTCTGTGATTCTAGGGACCCGATTTAAAATTCTAAAACACCTTAAAAAAGACCCTGGTTGTACCCTGGGAACCAAGTGTTTAGGTTGTTATCATGCTGAAACAAAAAAGGGTTACGCTTGTAGACTTAGTGTTTGAAGAAGAAAGTGCAATCAAGATAGGTGACAAGGTCTAGCTAAGACTAAAATTTTTCTGCAAAGCAGTGGTGATGACAAAAACAAAAGTAATCACTTTTTGCCTAACACACTAATACACCATTGTTTGTCTTCACTTTTCTTATTTTCAGGATATTTACAATGTTGGAATTCTGGAAGCTTTTGGTAGTCTACCAATACAAACCAGGTAGTTCACATGTCACCTCTTTTGCAGTGTAAAGTGACCACAGCTTTATTATAATGCAGGTCATGCCCAATTACATCAAACATGATACCTTGTCCAGAACTGCCATGGCATGTGAACACTTCACAATCTTATTTTCAACTCAGGCACTGCATTAGCTATTAATGCTTTTGCTGTATCTAAATCTTGTTGATGGTAAACTAAGTCAGCTAAGTTACATTCTTTTTCACCATTCCAGCAATACACAGTCAGGGGCTTAAAGGGTAGAAAATGATCTAGTTACTGCAAAGTTTCCGCTTTGTTTTGTTTCTCTTGGAAGCAAGGTAGAAGGTTGAACAATGTACTGATATGCTCACTGGACAAGTGTTCATAGATTAATGTTCTTGATTACCTGTTCTCCTAAAACTAATTTCAAAATTGTGTAGTTTTGCAACTGCATACATTTTTACCATTTAATTATTTCTAGCAAAAAAAAGATATGATAAAAGACATGTGCACAATAAAATCTGATGACAGAAAACATTCACACATAACGATTACATTGTCACTTTCACATGTTTTACTTAAATACTGTATCTAATGAAAATGCAAGCCATAATAAGATGTGAATAACTCAAAAGCAAAGCAGTGAAATAAATCTGGCTCAGTTTAGAAATTGCATTTCTTTTACACCTTGATCCTGATTCCGTTTTTTTTAATTGATTTCAGCACATTTCAAATTGCTACTGCTAATCTTTTTCAATTTTTGCACATTTTACTTTTATAAAGTTCATGCAGATTTCAAGTAAGTTCTATCATCATTGATGCCACATGACAAAATTTCTAATCAAGGATATTTTTAGCACCAAGCACATGTATCGACAAAAAAGATCAAAGCAGGACATGACCTTTCACTGCATCTTTAAAAACCTAAACACAAATGTGAAAACTCAACTTTTAAATGTCTAACAATGAAAAAAATGCCTGATTAAGGAAAAATTTATGAGATGTATAGCACAAACTTGACATAACGCCTTACCTGGTGATACATGATCAACTGATTCACTGCACAATGACCGCAAGGCTTTGTCAATCTTGGGAATACGAACTGGCCTTTTGTTGACGATTACAAAGCAACGATCACATGTTTTGCGAAAAAGAAGTGGTTTAGTAATAAATGCAGTAATATTTATAGCTGCATCTTCACTAATTGCATGGTGCTCCTCCATGGAACAGGCAGTTGATGATGACAAGACAGTGGTCAATGCAGCACGATTTGAGGAAGTGCGTGGTTTTTGCCATATCATTACTTTGTCATTGTAAAGTGAAATCTGAATTGTAGGGTGAGCTAATGCAATTGCCATTATTATATCTTCTGTTGACTTAAGCTGCTCTCTCTTTTTTTTGGAAGAACTGAAATATTGCCTACGCACAGGAAATTGTTTGAATAAGTCACAAACATACACTGTTGTGCCCACTGGAGCATGACAGGGTTTTGAAGATTTTATGTAACCATGTGAATCAAGTATATACAAAGTGCTATGCACCTCATTTTTTGTGCGTGTGCAAATTGACACATCAGCAACTTCACATAAAGAACTCAAACCTTCACCACGAAATCCATATGTTGTTAGTGTTTGCAGATCTGCATCAGATGTGATTTTTGAGGTAAAATGTCTTTGTGCAGCATACTGCATATCAGCAACTTTAATGCCACTTCCATTATCACGAACTTGTATTTTACAGAACCCGTAATCTTCTAGCTTTACTTCAATGGTTGATGAAACAGCATCAATGGAATTTTCTACAAGTTCCTTCACCACGCTACTAACATTTACAATCACCTGAGTACTACCAATCAACCGAGCAGTTTCATCCGAAAGCTTGTTCAACATGATGCAGACTGTAGAAATAGAAAAGACAAGATATTTCATTAAAACATCATTGGCTATTCGAAGAGCTCCACACAGTATTCAAACCATCCAAAATTAACTGGATAAAATGTAAAATCATGACATTCAAGCAGTTGATGGTGGTAAAGTCATTATGGCCAAACTAAGGTCTTCAGATCATTTATAGGCTGTTACTGTTAGGTCACAGGTGATATCATATAAACTGTTTAGCAATTCCACATTGTTGTCAATGCATTTCACATGGTCAAACTTCATGGTGCACAGTGTGAAAGTCGCAAAAGACAATTTTGAACCATGCATCTGCTCTTTCTTCACAATGCAGATGATGCACATGGTAAGGTGTGTCAATTGTGTTTAACTCTTTGGCGTCCAGCTGCTTTCAGGTATTTTCGAAAAAAGAACACACATAAACGCATGTGGATTTGCGTGGGAATTTCTCCGGTCCGGCATGCTCTACAGACCCGGTAAAAGTCTCAAAAGATGTGGCAAGTCTTCTAGTCTGCACTCGAAAAAAAAGTTTTTGCTTGGGGAGTGCGGCTTTTTTGTGAGTGACGTCATAAGTGGAGGACTTTTAGGCCACCTTGGCCCACTTTGCCTGGCCATGGGCGCCAACCGTTAGGTGGTAGTATTTCGCTGAAGTTTTTACTGGAAACTAGGCTACAATCCGAGTCTTTTGATACTTTGGATGACCTGCTGGGGTTTCGGGTTCAAAAATTATGATTTAAGTTACTAAAAATATTTGACTAATTAGCTGATTAGTTAATTAATTAATTTGTTTATTTTGGATCATAACTTGAACCATAAACGCTAGAAAGTTGATCAAAGGCTCAAAAGACTCGGACTCGAGTCTAGTTTCCAATGAATACTTCAGCGAAACACTCTGGCCTAGCGGTTGGGCCCTAGGCCAGGCAACATGAGCCAAAATGATCCCAGAACTACTTCACTTATGACGTCAGTCACAACAAATCCGCATCCCCAACCAAAAACTTTTTTTTCAAGTGCAATCTACTAGACTGACCGATCCGTTTGAGCCCTTGAACAGCTCTCTAGCGCAATCGGCAGAGGAGCTAAGGCGTTGGTAAGGCAACCGAAAGCTGCTGTTTTTTAGTTTTTTTTGACCAGGTTCACTGTTCTGCTAATGTAGGGGGTCTCTAAACTACAGCCCACGGGCCAAATCCAACCCGCGAAGCCATTCCATCAAGCCTGCAAAGGCATTTCAGCTGGTCACACAAACATTTTACCAATGATGAAAAAACAATATATTTATGAAACATTTGTTAATTTGGTAGACTGTAACTTATTTCGAAACAATCACATTACGTAAGATGTTCGGCCCTTGAACTGCTGTGCAGTAACTTATGTGGCCCTCTGGCAAAGAACTTTGGGGACCCCTGCGCTAATCCCACGAACTCAGCTTTACATGTGATACAACGCCAGATACAGTTTTTCAGTCCTTTGAAAGCAAAAATTGGATGTGGTTGTTCAGACACTAGGTTACCAAAAATCTATATCAAACCTTTCAAACTAAATAAGCTTTCTCTGGCTGTTTGTTAAGCACAAATTATGCCAAAGTGTGTTTGCAATAAAGGCACTTTTTATTTTTTGACATATACTAGAACTCATAACAAAAGGATAAAGGAGGAGTAGGCTTACAATGTATGAATAGATTAATGTGAACAGGTTTGAAATATTACAGAATGCTTGAGTGTTTGTTTCTCTTCAGTAGTGACTATGTGTTATACATAACCAACACCTACCCTTTGATGTGTTGTGCCAAAGTATATACATAGTTGTATTCTTTTCACTACCCCTATGATAAGGTATGTGTTACTGAACCAACACTTAACTCATTGATCGCCGGTGCCACGATATATTCGTGGCTGCTGTCAATGCTAGAACGCCGGTATGGTTTTCGTGCTAGCGCTCGAGTGGGCAAGGCGTTGATTTAAAAATGCTCTGGATGGAAAACCTTGCACGATAGAAATACAAATTCTTCACAAAAACGTTAGTCATATTTTGTAATTTATGTAAATCGAAATAAAAAAATTTTTCAACTTGGTTTGGAGAGAAAAAACACCTGAAAACAAGGGTGGATTGCCTGTCCTATTAATTTGAAAGTTTATTGCGCCTATTCCAATAATGGGAAAAATGTAAAAATCACAGAAACGGTTGCT
>Ga0210059_1008435_pt1 | contig 16264 bp, 9 predicted proteins | sample Ectturendosymbi2_FD_188042 | JGI IMG/M metagenome (GOLD analysis project Ga0210059, IMG submission 188042) | Ecteinascidia turbinata endosymbiont from Florida, USA - Sample 2 (SPAdes) (version 2) | ecosystem: Host-associated > Tunicates > Ascidians > Unclassified | place: Key West, Florida...
AGGTAGTTAGTGTCTCAACTATATTGAAACACTTCATCAACCTTGGTCCTTTTTGGTCAGAATAGAATTCGAAATCTTTGTCTGTCATTCGAAGTAGGTGTTGTTTTTCAAGCTGTCTTCTCAGCTAGTCGTCAGAGCAAAAAATGTCGAAATACTCATCCATATCTCTCATAAATTCTGCTTCCTTTTGAAGAAAAGATTTTCCACGCCTTTTTTTGCTATAACGATTGATTGAACTGAAAGTTTTCATAAGCGCAAAAATTTTTTGTTTTACTGTTATTTCATTTACTGGGCAAACATTGCAAAATATCCAAATATTGATTACTTCTTTTGCTACCACTCCTGCTGCAGATTGCTGTAGGAAATTTTCTTCATTCAGAACACGCTCAATTACCTCTCTTTTGGTTTGAAGTTTATCTGAGGGTAATTTTTCTTTGCTGTGAAAAACATGCCAACTATGCAAGACCTTAGTTAGTTTAATAGAGGTACTCCTTGTAACCATTCTCTCTAAGAAATAACTACACGCATCCTGCAAAACATAAAAAAGCAGTCCATTGTAGAGGAAATCTATCACAAAATCTTCAACTTAATTAGATTTTGCTCTTATGCCATACACAGATAAAGTAGTAGACCAACAGTCAGCCTAGAATGCGATAAACGCGAAATCAAAAGCAGTGTTTGATGCAGCATGGGTCAGTTTAAGGATAACAGACAATTCATTACAGCGGTTACACCAATTTTATGAATGTTGACCTTTGTCATGTGGTTGCACGGTGGTTGTTAGTGGCAACCACCGAAATTCATTTTAAAACCTGTTTTTGTGCAATTTGCCAGGATTTAAGATCCCCCTTTTTTCAAGATTTTTTTTTCGGTCCACCCTACTATCTAGTAATGCAAGGTACTCTCCTATGTATCATGACTCATGTCATCAAAGTTGAGGAATTCGTGTGACTTTCATTGATTTCGCCCTTTTTTGACCCATAACCGTTATATTACGGTGTTTTACATATATACAGCCTAGTGCTAGTGATTTGCTTCTGTTGTATACTGCGCCTGGTAACTTGTTTGTCTGATTTGCTTACTTACATATTACAACTGAGATTTTTGAAACTATTCAAAGTGTCCACTATTTCAGTGCTATGAGCCGAAGATGGAGTGCAAGTTGACTCGAGTTTCATTCCAAGGTATTTTATTGGTATTGTCTATATTTCCTCGTGAGGCAAACATTGTGCTCGTGCTAGTTTGCCTTTCGCAGAACGATTGACAGAATTTTGGATTTAAACAGAATTTGTATTTTCAAACTGTCAGGTTGTCGGATTAGGATTGGATTTTGAAATGAAATTGTCGGATTGAAATTGAATTTGAAACACCTAAATCCGTTCATCTCTGCTAACACTCTCATTCTATGCATGCAACAGTGCTTCCATGGAAGGGGTTGCCAATCACATGCCCAGAAAGCGAGTACTGCCATCATCAGTAAGCATTTTAATCAGCAGCCCGGAAGTTGGAGACCGCTGCTCTAAAAAAATTCACAACACTAGGCACACCCTTACCACTTATCTGAAGATAACCAGATGCGGACAGCAACGCAACTGCGTTTTCTTTTGTTATTTCCACTCTTGTTGTGTAAATGTAACCCATGATCATCTCCATGGTTGCAATGTTCAGTCCTTCCAGTTTAACGGTGTTGTCTTACTTTTCCTTCATCTGGAAAGCAAACGTAAAAAAATTATCGCAAATTGAAGGCTTTTCTTGCTTCAGAGTGACGCTAAATTTTTCAGGGAGACAACCTAGACCAGCGACAATCCCTAATCCGTTCATTTATGTTGGTTACCTTTTCTAAAATGACCCGGATGACATTTGATCACATGCGAAAATTCCCCGAGTACATTTTCAAAGTGCTGAGTAAAACAAGTATTACAGATAACGCAAGCAAACACACACATTAAGCAGAAAAACCATTGTACTATGTAACACGTGTGACATTTGTGACCTCATAATTAACAGTGATCTAAAACACCTCTTACTTCGACACAAAGTCAAACCCGTCCTTCACTTACGTCTTTTAAAAACATAAGATCCATTTGACCCAAGACAAAACCAAAGTGTTTGCGAAACACAATCACGGCGCTGAGATGCTTTTATGAGCGTGACATCATTTATTGACAACACCTGTGAGCATAAATCTTTTTCAAATTCCAACCACTGAATTTTGAACGTTTTGTGAAGCATCTTCGAGAATTTGCTCAGAATGCAACGATGACCACGGAAAACATGTCCATCAAGGTGTATTGTGACATCACAGTACGAGTCATCTTCGCTTCTCTCACTGCGAGTTCAATAACATCAGAATAAATGCAAACGTCATCCATTTATCGTTATTGGCAAGTTTTTCGAACCCTCCACTCAGGTGAATCCATCTACATTTATAAAGAGAATTAAAAGTAAGCTGATTTAATCGAGGAATTGCACTTGTTCAGTTCAGCCAGAAGAGTAGATCCGTGGTTGCCATGGAAAATAATCTTCTTCTGATCATCTCCGGAGGCCATATTTTTGAGTGTTGATCAATCTCAGCGATGTGGCGTAACACGCAAAACAAGCTTCAGCAGCACACAAAATATCAGTGTCTACAGCTTATGCTTAAAAACAAAACATAACAAGACAGTTTTATTTTCAAATATCACTTAATATAACTTTCTCTTTTGCAGTAATGTTATGCGTGAGTAATGTATCAAAAGTGAACAATAAACGAGGAAGACAATTTTCAAGGACATGAAATGCGAGCAGAATGATCCAGAAATCAATTCGCAAAAGCGACGGGAAACGGGCAAAGTCTCAAAAACTGAGCAACCGCACCGAAACTAACATAAAAACGTTTTTGGTTCGTCCAAACTAAACATTTTAGACAGAGTAGAGATAATGAACTTTCAAAAAAACAGAAAAAGCTCAGGCCTATAGGTTGCATTGTCAAGTAGTGTATCACAACCAGTTTCGCTCAATTTAATGCATACCCATTCGAACTTTCACAAAGTATTGCTTTAACGTGAGGCAACGCTAACAGAGCAAAAATCACATCAAAGGAACGTCACTAAATACTGGATATGTGAAATATGTACATCCAAACGTTCACAATTTTCACGCAATAATCGTAGGCGTTGAATGACAGAATATTTTCTTTATGTAAAAATATATCAACATGATTTCAACGACCGATCGATGTACAATGTGTGTGGTTTTTAAAACGCCATTATTATCTTCCTGGAAGCTCAGACATCGTTATAAAACAAATTATTTCTTTTGTGCATTCAACGTTTTACAATGTCAGAACTTGCTCTCATCGAAAAATCAGCGACTTACTGCCCTACCATGTTCTTTTGCCGCTAACCCCTCACTTCGTTTGATTTGAGAACCAATAAAATCTTTATAACTTTTTACTGCTTCCAATTGTAGCTCAGTGAAACCTTATACGACCGAGCGAAGAGGCTGGCTAAGTACAAAAGAACGTTTGATTCGCTGTCACTCTATGGGATAAGTTGAACATTACACTCATGTAGTAACTGTTGCACGACTAACTGCAGCGATTAGTGAACTGTGGAGGGATACTATTTACGTATCAGCTAAAAAACTCAATGTATTTGCGAGTTGTGGTGATCAGCTATATTCAGAATTAAGACAATTTACAAGTACTGTACACCTTAGCGAAATTAAACGTGAAGTTACAAAGGAGAAGGTGCAAAATTTCTCGCAAAAACGAAACCTTCAGTTCTAACTTTTCTTGAAAAGGAGAACTGCAAAAGCGACATGGTTTGCAGTTGCTGACCAAAAGGACTGTAAAATGTTGCTACAGCCATGGGTATGGGAAGTTTTGTTAGACATAATTAAATCATCACTCTTTGCATTCATGCACAAATTTGAAGGTTTTAGTTTGAGTACCCGAAAGGACTTGGGGACTTCCAATCTGCATTTTAGAGCATGAATAATTCAATAATTTTATAAAACTCACCAAAGACTGTCACAGTTGCGTAAATAAATCCTGAAGCCCTACGTTTGCTTTATGTAACTGGCATAACATATTTCCACGAGGTGTCAAAAACCGTCTGGCTAAGTCACATCGCACTGTCAGATTTGCAAAAAAGTCATTAAGCGGTTTCGACTTGCGAAATACGAAAGTTTTGCTTTATGAATTCACAACCGTTACTTCCTCCAAATAGATGTGACAACATGGAAGAGAGCAAAAGTAAACAAAAGACATTGCAGACAAGTTAACTACTGATGAGACTTGCGGTTTTCGTATATGCATATCAAGGCCTTTCACTGACTCGAGTCAGTAATGTCCAGCAAATTACAGTTGATCATTCAATGCGGCTTTTTCGCATTCTACTCTTTTCGATCTATCTGTTCAAACGATGTCTGGCCCAACTTCGTCTGTTGCATATACAGCACGAAAATGGTAAAAATACATTAATAAATGATATCTACGAAGATCAACACTGCTGCATAATTCAAGTATCGACAGCCGCTAGTCGATTGTCTCAATCGACCGTTGTATAAATTCCGAACAAAATATCAAATTCCATGTATGCATAAAAGAAATTAATTTTGATTAAATAAACATGGAACGAGTCCTACAGAGTTCGTAATCATTGCGTGCGCACTTTGCAGGATTGTGCAACGTGGGAAACCAAAACGCAATATCAGAAGATAAAATGGCGATTTGCGCCGTTTTTTACGTGGTTTGAACGAAAAGAAAAAACTAAGCAAAAACGAACTATTGAAATGTAATTATTGTAAATGAAACCAATGTGATTTTCTTTTGAAACGTAATCATGTTAATTGAAATCAAGTCATTGGTTTCCACGTGGTTGCTTCTTACATGGTTGTGCAATGCTTTCATCCACGTTGGTCGCCACAAGATGAAGTGACACTATAATAAAGATTTCCTACAAAATTTATCCATATCTTTTTTGCACAAGGATATGAGGGTACAAGATATTGAAATTACGGGATGTTGTCAATAGTTCGTCTTCTCCGTATTACGTGTATGTTCTACTATCGGTGATTAATACAAGTTGTTTTGGCGAATAATTTTGTCCAACGTTGAATCAATGCACGTGAAGGTAAAGTCAAAGCAATGTACCGTAAAACGGTTCAACATACTGTATACAACGTCAAACAATGGAGTTGAGCGTTCACAGGCACGACCCGTAACAACACCCAAGCTCCGTGATGTCAGTTAGAAGACTATCGTGTCTGTTGTTAAGCTGTTCACCAACAAATATGTTGCGTCGAATAAGGGAAAGAAATTGCCTCAAATCACTCTCCAAGAATGCGCAAATTACTAAAGCAACCACCATATTAGTAAACGATGCTGCCACGGCATGAACCTATTCCGCTGCTTTCTTGGATCCGACGACGTCGTTGTTCTCCAGTTTTTGTGTTGTAGCTGAACAGGTCGTATCCAATAAAACTGTAAAAGAAATCAAGGTCATAAATCTGATTCCCACGCGACGACAAGTTTATTAAAGATGAACCCACCATTTCAATACAGCAAAAATGGTTTCATCATCAGAAAATGCTGACCGAGCTTGGCCGCCAGAAAACGTCACGATTTTCCACGCTTTCTGAAGATACTCAAATCTGCTGAGATAACCGTCTTCGCCTACACATATCGCTCAGGTGAAGCCAGCAAGTGACACAACGTAGGTGAAGCCAGCAAGTGACACTACACATATCGCTCAGGTGAAGCCAGCAAGTGACACAAAATTAAATCAACACCTTTTAACCTGACTAACGACAGTGTCACGATCTTGATATTACTTCAAGTTTCATGCTCAAATACTTTGGTTTGTATGAGTTACAAAGCTAGAAATTCACAATTGAAAACATGATGCTGCGTCCAACATGCACGATAAACCTAGGTTGCAGATTGAAGCCGATTGTTTGTACATGAGTATATTATTTTTTGTATGCCTCACTGGTGGTACATTTGCATGATATATACTGTACATTATTTCAAACAGAATTAAGATACTCACCAAACGTGTAAAGAAATCCATCACAAGAAACAGCTGCAGTGAGAGTACCAAATCTATCAGCAAAACGTTGCCAGCGTTTACCGGTGTCGTCGTAAAAATAAAATTCCTCATGATCACAAACGCAAATCAACAATCCTGTAGAAAATGCATATTAGAAGTGTGAATAAGTAAATGTTTCTTTCTCATAAAAATACAAATAACCTGCTAGCTATCACAAACATTTGAAATAAGCATACTCCAAAGAAATTTTTCCAAGCTCACCAAATGTTTTTCGTTTCTTACTAACTGCTTTTTTGATGCTCACCAACATTTTGTTCAAAAATTTACTTCACATTTCCGCATAACTTTTTCTTACTCGATACCTTCACTTTTGTCAGACATTTTTCTAGTGAAAAAAAACTATCGTTTATATCATACAGTCTAATCTGTCAGCTATCCCACCTAATTAAAACTCCAGGCATCTCTGAAACCAGGTGCACAGGCTTGTACTTTCGTTAAGATGAAAGCATTAAACACGCTGGTGTGTTTCGCAACGCATCTTTGTGCACTAAAACATTTCATTATTTCCAATTCTTTGTGTGTTAAGACGGGAAAAGGCAACAGGCCAATGATAAAAACAAGTAAAACGCGTTGCTACTAACGAAAACAACATGGTAATTATTGTCAAGCAAAGACAATCACATTAACGCATAATAATAAATTTAATCAGTTTGATGCAATACACTGCGTTTCACAGGACTCAAGTAAGTGGCTGTTTTGATTTAATAAAAAGCTGCCGTCTTTTTTACCATACCGAAGAAATGAGATGCAGCCGTTGGATAAATATTCTTTTTCATCATCCAGCTATCTAACAGCTGGCTTGCTGCAGCAGACAAAAACCTTTTATTATACGTTTCATGAAATGCGGCAGTACTTCCAGACTTCAGTTCCTCTATCGAAAATTGTTATTTCGCTGGAGGGCTGCACGAGTGAACTAAGCCCTCTGCAACACAGTGGACGTGTGATAGTCATGAAGTTTTATTGTGTTGACAGGAACGGTTTTGAGGTACTTTTGAAGTATATCAGATCGCAACATCTTTGACTGTCTTTAGAGAATGTTTGTCACTGACGAAACTTGACATTCTAGCAGGGAAAAGAACAGACAACGATGGCGTATGTTTAAAACAGAAATATTTTAGTTTTGTGATGTGTGAAAAGAAAAACGTAAAAGCGAATCCATAAAATAATACTTCAAAGTGTCAAACTATCCTCACTTCACTTTTTCAAACCTCTTGAGTTAACACTGAAGCTTCAGTTTTTGATAAATACGTGAAAAACGCAAAAGCTGCAATTTGAGACATGTGCGCAGTACAATACTGTAACTTTTTGACCAAATTATTTTACTGCTAGCCCCACCGTTCTTGTTCGTTATTCAAAGAAACACGCCGTTTGCATTTCAACATTTGGAAGTGACTGACAACTAGTTAGTTCTCAATTTCTTTGGTGGAGTGAATTTGGACGCATTGTATTCCCTCTTGTTTTGCTGCGTAACAAGAACGTCGGTGTAGTCGGATACTGGTGATAAGCAAAATTGCAGCGGAGAAACATAAAATAGAAAAAAACAAACATTATATTGATAGAACGGAACCATACCGCAGTTTTCAAAAAAATGGTGAATGGTCGAGCTTGTGGGCAGTGAAACGGCAGCATGAAGTTGTGGCTGATCGTGTTTCGGATCAAACCAGCTGACGTTTTTGACAGACTTCCATCCTGGAAAGTCCCCGGTCTGGTAAAACTCGCCTCCCGCAATAGAAACGTGACCTGAAAGCAAACCCACTGTATATGCATTCATTCACTTTCCAACTCGCATTTCCTCGTGAAATGTCGCAGGGAAGCAGTCCTCGGTTTCAAAAATCCTTACGGTTTTCGACAACGTCTGATAATTCTGCTGGCCACACAACAAACGGCGACTACGTCAGGTCAACGATGCGTGGTTTATGGCTTGCGTTTGAAATGTTTTCCTTCAAGTGCAGCCAACAAAACGTGCCTTACAAACCTTTTCTGGGGCATTCTAGCCACATGGCAAAAATATTGCAGCATAGATCTATCGATCCAGAGGCAGAGTGGTTTAGTAACATGAGCTTTATTAATTTCACAGGTACACTTTGTCGAGTAGCGTTCCACCGTGAACTCTTCGTAAAAATCGTATCTTTGTCTCTTGCACATGTGAGAGCACTCTTTTCGTCATTAACCAAGATTTATGACAGTACGTGAGGAACAGAACAAAGTCTAATTTAAAAATAAAGCTCTGCGGTGTTCCAAAGCACCCGTTTTGTGAGCAAGGAACGTAGCCCCTCAGACATTAATGCGTATTTTAACCAATCTCGGTATACGCCTCTTCGTAAAGTTTTCCATCACGTGTGAACGCCGCCATAGGTGTGAGAACATCTTGACTTGCTGCAGTATTTCCCGATTGCTACGAGGAAACTCTGAGGAGGATTTTTGGAGAAGCATGACGCTATTTACGTGCGAGTTTACACGGTCACCTTATTGCATGCAGCAGCAAACCGACCAAATTCACTTTGCAGACCCTGAACAAAGGAAGCAAGCAACATTGAATCATCCAAAAAGAATATACCGAGAGAGATACACTCATCCACACGGTTGTGCAAACTTCATAACAAAAATATAATGGCTATTGACGCACAGTGACAAATGACAGCCCATGCCAATTTCCTCAAACACTTTAAAATGCTTTTGGCGAAGCACCCGTTCATGTAGATTTTCGAGGGCGGCAAACGTAGATACAAGATTTTCGGAAGAACTTTTGGAGAGAAAAAATTACGTCTGTGGTGATACTGCAAGAAGGAAACCCGCTCTGGGTATCTTAGAGCCTTTGTAGGCTGTGTTGTTCTTTGCGGTCCAGAAGATGAGGCAGGATTCAAATAAACCGACGTTTCTCTAAAAAGTCGTAACTTTTAAAGGTTACACTTGAATGCTATATGTCATTGGTAATGGTTGCGAAAAGAACGGCATAAATTTAAAACTCTGCAACGTTTTCTTGTTCAGCAAACTGTGTATTTGGTCCACCACGTGGCCTAAGAAGATAATCATACCTTGATGTTTCCGCAGTAGGCCTAGTATCTACTCTGAAATAGTCAAACATTTGGAGTTTGTTTTGTACTTAATTTCTCAGCATTAGTTTTTGAAGGCCTGCTTGGCCTATTTGAAGTTCGTATCATAACTAAAGGCCTTGTTTGTTTGCTCCGGTTTTGTCTTATGTCATTCTAGGGGATAAAACAGAAGCATGCAATTCAATGTGAAATTTTAGCTTTGTCAGCTGCGATTCAAACAGATACTACACAAAACTTGAAAATAGATAAACTACGTTGCTTTTCTTACCAATTAAATAACGCAATAGTACGCAGACGGCTATTCGACATATCGCTAGAAGCTATTATGTCTCAAGGTTTTGCTTCATCGGGCTTGGGCAAATGCTGAATTTCAAACGAGTTAAACACACATAAAATGTCTCCATGAGCATTTGCAAAAAAAGGTTTGCACACAAGTTAGCACAAACACACATTAACCTCTGTAAAATACAGCTCTGGAGTTGCGAATCCCTTCCACGCTGTTTCCAACTTCCCTCCACTCATCGCCATCAACATCCAAACGCATGCATAAAATTAAATTGTGATTGGCTCCAGCGCCAATCACGAACAGTTTGTTGAAGCAGGAAACGACACATGAACCAGAGCAGTCGCACGGGAGTTCCTATAACGGTAGAGAAGCTTGGCAAAAATGAAAGATCAAGTGGGAACAAACATTAATCTCTATGCTTAATAGATCTCTTTGTTGATCATACTGGTGATAATCCGTTCAACGCTCTGAATTCAATCAATAGCACACAAGCTTTGCCAACTTCCTGGTTTCACATCACTTCAGGTAAGCTAGTTTACTTAAACAATTTTGCGTACGTGCGAAAAGAAACAGCGTTAGCTTGCCAGCGAACTAAACATTGGGCCTTCTTCAGGGCAACAACAATTCATGTCGAATACAACTGACATTGGTTGAAAAATATTTGTTGTTCACTCTAGTCGAGCAAATGGTTTTCATAGTTAACTGTTCCCCTGGATGAAGCCCCTATCTATGGAGGGGGGGCATTCTGCGGCAGTGCCCCCTCAAATTTTGTGCTTATTAAAATTTTGTTTCAAACAAATAATAAAAACAAACATTTTGCTTCCCTAAAATGTATTTTGCATTCCCAAACCTTTAAACCTGGCCACGGGCCTGCCCTGGACTGGCTCTACAATTGTCTTCTACAACACACATGTTACGCCAAGCAGACTGGTTTCAAAGTGCTATACACAGTAAGGATTAGGTCGTTGGTTATACGATGTGCATAAGATTGGGACTAAGCCACATGAAAATCCAGTGACCGCAGTCGAAAAAATGGTAGTGAGTAGCGAAGATAATTCAACAGGAGCCCAGTAAACTCATCGTAGTTCAAACGAAAAGGGAGAATCTCACCAAGATTTTCAAAACACGTACATAAATTCGAGTTGTTACAGTCAACAAAAAAGCGTCGTGCTTCATTGGGGCACTTTTCTGTTGTTTGTTTTTGTTATTGGTATCCTTGTTCGCATAATGGCTTAGACTTAGATTTCCGTACTTGCGCTTGTAGGTGATGGAGCTTGATTTATATTTCAAACATCTACGTGAAATCGAGGGGCTACGGCTCAAAGATCCTTAAGAAACCATGGTGCATGAACACAAGGATGAAGTATGCGTTTCTACCAAGCTCTGCAAATGGGAGATTATTACACTAGAAAAACGACTAACAGTTAGTGCCTAAGGCTCTAAGCCAGCGGTCCCCAAACTTTTTTGAGCGCGGCCCAAATCTGAATTTGCTGAACGCCTCGCGACCCATGCCTCAAGCAACGTATGATATAATCAGTGTATGGATGATTTTTAGCAGTAGGTTGCTAAGTTCGTTTTCACTTTCAGCAATCTATTCTTTTCTCAAGTACCTACGCTACAGACAGACAAAGACAAGCAGTGGTAACGGTGAAAATATACAACCCAGGTTTAGATCGCCTCGGCGCGACCCCTACTTTAGGAACCACTGCTCTAAGCAGACTTCAAACAGGGAAAGGTTCGTAGCTTGTTTTGCTTCAAAGCTACAGAGACAAAATTGGGCACTTTAATTTCAATCGCATTGGAAATCAGTACTTTCATGTGTCCTTGCTTTTTGGTCATTTAAACATACGTTCACGTAAACAGCAGCACTGCGAAATAAAAGTCCACACAGAACCATTAATAAATCATACAATCATTTTAATGAACCGCTGAATCAGGGATTTCAAACTTTATTTGATATCAGGTTTGACCTGAAGGTAATCAATCAGATGTTTTGGAAACTTTTTAAACAACAATACTCGCGGCACTCCATAAAAGATTATAAACGAGTATGATGAAACATAATTTCTGTCTTATCCACAGACACTCGATTACAGATAAACGATATACAGGACAATTTTATCTCGGAACAATCACATCCCATGGCGGATGTTAGAAGATGGAGGTAACTAGAAGCTTGCAATATTCAAAACACCATCGAAAGTTTTGTGCCTCAGCAACATACTTCATTAATTTTTCTGTTAGAAAATGTATTTCATACAAAAGGTGATAGTTTTGCGACGTTTTTACCACAAAAGTCAACCAGCAAAGCAAACTTACAGGAAGCAGCGTGAACGTCATTTTCCGCACGTCAAGCAAGTGCATTGTGTTTTGGTTGATGAAAACGAATTTTTTTGCTCTTTCTGTAAACGAACCCTTGTGATGAAGTTGTTTTAAAAACATAATGTTAACTCGTGAAAGATTTTTAATAAAAAGCGTGAAATACTAGCAGCAATATAACTATAGAAAAGCTCTCCATCAACTCGTTTTTTATCAACCAAAAGTCATTAGCCAACAGAGATATAGCAAAATATATCGTGTTGACACAGGATGTAGCGACAAACATGTGCTGAATATAAATGTAAGCATAGGTACGTTCAAACATGAGCACTGTAGACCATCAAAACTTGCACGTACTTGTTTGTGTTTATGTTTAGCGACAAGAAAAGCAGAATGTATATTTGTAGTTGAATTTTTTTGGTCTTCAACTATATCTCTACCGCAGTGAATCAACACGATTTTGACTTGGTTTAAATAATTTAAAGTCAGCGCATATCCATATTCCTTTTTTGTTTTTGCTGCGTTATATATTTTGAGGGAGTGGATTTAATGGCTTTGCCCCTCTTTGTTCATTGTGTTTTTTCTTGAATAATTTCAAGAAATCAAATATATAAATCGGAGGTGACAGGCAAAGGAGATTTGTAAGCCATAACATTTTAAAATTTGAGCCGGCTGTTCTTATTTTTTGTTTACTAATAGTGATTTTGTTAATGTTCTGTCATTTCTCATCTGATCGCAATGAAAAGTTTTCCAACCGTCAAAAAGTGGTTTAAGCTAAAGCCACGACATATTTAATGTAAACATATTTAATTCTGCGCATTCTTACTTCTGGAAAGACAACAGAACATGAAAATCAACATAAAGTGAAAGGGATTCAACACAGTTAAGTTGGCATACAAACCTAGTGTTCACTTACTCTCTCCAATAGCTTTTACAGCAGGGGCAAGTCTCAAACGCTTCAATAATTCCGATGTGAAATACTTCTGGCATGCATCAGACTCACGAATCAATGGCTGAAAAAAGCGTAGTCCGTTAACATTTGCAAGTCTTTGCTTTTCACACACTAAAACATCGTATGAATGCAAACGATAAATCGTATTGAAAGGGTTTTGAATTATAAGCATCTTGGTGTAATTGTGTGTAATGATTTTAGTGTAAAAGTATCTTGGTGTAGTTGCAATTATTTAAAATAAACGTAAAAGGCAATCGCATTTATCCGAATTTTGGGTTACAAGCACCTTGGTATAACTGTAGGCGAGGAACTGACATTGAAAGAAAACTGAAAACCGTTGTGTTGCACTACATCCAAATATATTGGTGTGATGTACAAAGTTGCATTATGCGAATAACCAAGCACTGCGATTATGTCATACTGAATAAAATCATGAGTGAAACGCCACAAACGGTTGTTTTAAAGTGCGCGCTGAGATTTTTGAACACATCTGGAATCGCGACTTTTTCTGTAATCAAAAATACACCGTGTTTGGAACTTTGTACAGCACAATACAATAAATGTGGTAGTCGTTACCACATGTTTTTTGTTACCACATGTTTATACTCGCGTTCTTCCATCGATCTGCGTGCTCTCCGTGTCAAATCCATGTGTGCATAAGTTGAAATTGGTTGTTATGTAGGTGGGAAGGCGTTAAACAGTAACAAACGTTCCTGTGCCTGAATGACCGAGACATATTCTTCGCCTTTGCTTGGATCTTCGTTGAGTCGCGAACACAAAATACCAACGCGAGCAACAGATACAAGCTTTTGTGTTTTGAATGGCAAGAAGCAAAAAAAAGAATACCTCCGAAAGGAATACGCGAACGTGGTGTCCGTTAAAGTACTTTCTCAAACAATAACACACTAAAATACTTCAGCTAAATTTGGAGAAGCACTTGCTCTATGTTGCTGATTCGCGAAAATTCAAGAGCAGCGACGCTAACCAGCTTTTAGACAAGTGCATGATTACAGGCAGTCGTTCTTTAACAAAGCTTACTTTGGTCACCTCATCAAAAAAGCACAATGACTCCAAGTATCCCATCAGCTGTATCCAAATCACAGTTCAAAAATACTACATTGAAATAATAATCGGCTTTTCGGTTTTCGCTTTTGGCGAGAACCTCTGCGCTCAAGCCGTTCTATTAGCGTTTCTTGTAAAAAAGCATTCTACCAACCTCAGCAGACACAACGTCTTCCAAAAATCTGTTCGGCAACACATGCAGTTTGACTTTTTGCAGCAATTCTGGAAATACGTTGCGTCTTTGCTCCAAATCATGATTGACCCATCTGACAATGCTTCCATAGGCCAACTCTTCAGCTTCAGGCTAATGTGGAAAAATGTATCAAATATAGCTGTACATGGGTGCTCCATGTTAGACAATCATATCAACTTAAAAGCACTAGTGTTTCTGTATGCTTTCGAGGAATCAGTCGAGTGCCATCTGCTTTCGTCTTTTTGCGATGATTCAAACTCGCACATATCTCTATTCAAGTATGTACTTTGCATGATGGGTGTAAGCAAGGATTCGATCAGCAAATTTTCAATAGGAAATCGATTTCACGTAAAATTACGCATCCTCAGTCCTGAACATTGCAAGCAAAGCTTACGGGTGAAAAGTTGAAAGGCTGAAGTAACAGCAGAGAAAAAACAAACTCAAGATTACAATCAAAATTTCGTAACACAAGCTCATAAAGCATAACATCTTAACAAACTGACTAACGCCAAGAATACTAGTGGCGACAAAATAAAACAAAAAAACAACTGACTCATGAAATAAGTGTTTACTCAAAAATTAAAAAGACGTTTACTCAAATAAATTAATGACTGAAACATCTAACATGTTGATGCTAATGGCTGAAAAATTTCTCCAACTAAAAACTAACTCTTGGTGAAATGAATAACAACGGTAGAGAAAAATAGTAAGCTATGTGCGGGCACTTCTCTGGGGTACGCTTTTAAACCTGCCACGAGTCCGCTTTAAACGCTGCGGTGGGAGTAAGCAAGCTGTGTTGAGAGAAAAGCTAGCGCACAAAGCGGAAGACAACATCTGATTGAGTCAAACAACACAAAGCATCGAAATAATTCACTGAAAAGCACTAGTGTTTCTGTATGCTTTCGAGGAATCAGTCGACTGCCATCTGCTTTCGTCTTTTTGCGATGATTCAAACTTGCACATATCTCTATTCAAGTATGTACTTTCCACGATGGGTGTAAGCAAGGAATCGATCAGCAAATTTTCAATAGGAAATCGATTTCACGTAAAATTACGCATCCTCAGTCCTGAAAATTGCAAGCAAAGCTTACAGGTGAAAAGTTGAAAGGCTGAAGTAACAGCAGAGCAGAAACAAACTCAAGACTACAATCAAAATTTCGTAATACAAACTCATAAATCATAACATCTTAACAAACTGACTGACGTTAAGAATACTAGTGGCGACAAAAAAGACTGACTCATGAAATAAGTGTAATTGTACATACAAAAAAACGGAATCATAACCGGTGATAACCACTCAGTCTCATTGGCCAACATTGCTGTGCATTACATCCTACAGCCGATTGCGGATGTGCTAAATGACGCAGAACTTTTCCGTAGATTTATCGATGACATAGTTTGGATTTCTGCATCAGAAATATCAAATGAACGCATTCGACAATCGCTAACTTCAGCTTTTGAGAACAGTGGCCTGGAACTAACGTTCCGACAAGCTTGCACTGCCGAGGACTGAGGATGCGCAATTTTACGTGAAATCGATTTCCTATTAAAAATTTGCTGATCGATTCCTTGCTTACACCCATCGTAGAAAGTACATACTTGCATCGTAATAAATATTTCACATGGGGGAGGATCGTCTTCCGAATGTTGATTTGCGCGTCTATTAGGTGATACCATTTATTTTCACAGATATCCAGAGAGTGACAACTTGGTTGTTCGACAAAAGTAAGGGTGTATGCTTCGTGCAGAGGTGGCTTGTTTATAGTGCCGTGGTTCTCTGAACAGTGCCGCGACAAGGCTATCTGGTCCTTTTCACTGTCAGTTTTACAATCTTGTTTGTTCCAATTACTGCGATGCGCTGACTATCTTTTGGAAAATTTGTTGCTAGTTTGACCAACATACTGTTCATGACATATCACACAAGTCGCGACGTAAATGCCAAAATCTGCGCAAGTCAAGCTTTGGTTTAGCTTGAAAGTTTTGGTTTTAGACATTTGGTACCATGGATTTGCTATTTTTTCCATAGCAACCACAAAGTGCACAGTGCTCACATGGCCTTGAGCCACCTTTGGTTTGCTTTCGTGTCTTGTTCAAAGCAAGGTCTTTGTAGTTCGTTAGCTTTTGTCCAATTGTGGTGGGTCTTTTGTAGGTAATCACTGCCTTCGGGTTTAACCTTTTTTCTTTTTGTGTTAGAGTAAGCAGATGGGGAAAAGATGTAGCCCAAACTTGTGGGTCTTCTTTCTTGTCGCATTTTGGGGGCCGTAGTCTATCTTCCCAATTAGATGCCAGTGCTATCATGTCATT
>Ga0210059_1008436_pt1 | contig 16261 bp, 7 predicted proteins | sample Ectturendosymbi2_FD_188042 | JGI IMG/M metagenome (GOLD analysis project Ga0210059, IMG submission 188042) | Ecteinascidia turbinata endosymbiont from Florida, USA - Sample 2 (SPAdes) (version 2) | ecosystem: Host-associated > Tunicates > Ascidians > Unclassified | place: Key West, Florida...
CTACAGCCGATTGCAGGTCTTTCCTTACCTCGCCCTGAAGCGTTTACCGAATCTTGAGTATCTGGATATCTCGCACAATAACATCGAGGTGCTGAACAAGGCCATTCTACTGTATCTTCCCAAGTTGAAAGTACTGAAATTATCGCACAATGTTTTGCGACACATTTCTCCGAATATGTTTAAGATCATTTTTGGCAGTCAGCTGCAATATCTCGATCTGAATTCAAACCGACTCAAAAGCGCTGGACCTAAAGTTTTCGACAAAGACACTTTATCGATCCTGAAATACTTTGACTTGAGAGGAAATCAGTTAGACTGCCACTGTTCGCTGAGCAGTAACTTTGGCTGGCTTGTTCGAAGACCTCGAGAAAAAGACAAGAACTTTCCCGGTTTTCTTCCCATGTGCCCGGTGAGTATGTTCACAATTTATTCGGGCTGTGTGGTTTGTCATGTAGACCGGACGACGCAGCCGCCATCTATACTCTCTTTCAGCTCGTCGTTCATGTGCCATGCGGAATTCGCAATCAAGTTGACCATTTTCTTTGCGGCAAGCGTCGTTTCTTTTCTGCTCTTTTGCGTTTTGATCCATACGCGCAGGGCCAAGTGGCTCATGGCCACATTCGCTAACGCGGACTCTCGCAAGCAGTACGAGCAAACAGTTGAGTCGAAACGCAACAAGCAAGTAAAAAGCGAGTCCCAGACGAGGGCGCGTTACTTCTCGCACCATGGGTTTGTATTTTATGATCTGGACAACCAGAGCGTTGGCGATTGGGTTGATGGACTGTTGGTGCCGGAAATGGAGCAGGGCTCGCCAGCCTATCGCTTATGCGTGTACGGGCGCGATGATTTTTGCGGAATGACCAGGGTCAAACAGCTGCTACTCCGAATGGAAGCGAGCAGGAAAACGATCGTGGTTCTCACCGGTGCTTTCAGCGGTTCGCACAGGTGCAAATACGTTTTGTCTGTACTCGAGGACTGGCTTTTCACTAGCGGGGAAGACAGGAGCGTCATCGTCACCACTGATGGTGATTGGTACAACGCTCCTTTCTTGAGAAGGCGACTGAGGAACAATCCAAACAGCGTATTGCAATTTCCGAACGATTCGGACAATACTGAATTGTTTTGGGAGAAAATGAGGCAAGCTTTGAGGGAAAGCACATGAAACGTCTGAAAGTAAACATCTTTATTGTTTATTTCGAAGGTACACCTTCGTTTGTCTTTCTGACAGTGGCGTAACATGACAGGGGATCAAGGGGGCGAACCGTCCTTCTGGCAAGCTAATGTAAAAATCGGGCTCCCTCATAGCTATATTTCTTATATTATGTTTTTTTTACGTTTTTCGCAGGGTTTCCGGTGAATTCGGGTGTTAGCGTAGGTATCCACATCCGGATTCACTATTTCTCTTTTTTTATTCTCGTTGTTGGTTTGTGTGCCTCTAGCGGTGGCCAGTGTACCCCCTTCAGCTAAGTTTGCTTCTCCCAACTCAAACCTCTAGTTACGCCACTGCTTTCATACCCTGTAACCATGGGTGTGAGCCAAAGTGTAGTTCGCCGTCGATGTCTATTCGCTACTTACCTTGATGAACGCTTACTTTTTATTGGGTTAGGCCAGGGGGATGCAATGTGGGAATCATGGTTGTGAACTACCTGATGTTTTCTGATATTATATATGTGTGTATTGGCCTGTATCAATGGTATTCGACACTTTCTGTATATTTGTGGTGATTATGCTGCTGAACACAAAATTGTCTTTAATTGGCAAAAGACAGTCCGTGTAGTTTTCCATCCTAAAAAATATAAACAGTGCACTTCGTGAGTTGTCTCCTAGAGTAGCATGGGCGTTACGTTTGTTGAACATGTAGCTTCATGCCCCGCTGAAGAATGACAATGACTCACAGAGACAAGTGAAAACACTTTATTTTACGGCAACCAAAGTCAAATGCATCGTTAACCCGGTCTCACTGCTCTACTGCAGTTAAAATCACCCTGTTTCGTGCTAATATTTGCCAATGTACGCCGTTTATTCTTCCAAAATTGCTGCAAGACGAACTGAAATATAAACAAGTCTGTGCAAGGACTTGGAAAACAGGATATGAAGCAAGACTAACTGGGAAGCCTTAGCTAGCTGAAGGAAGCCGACCAGAGAGCATCAAGAGTAAAAGCACGAAGAGCAAAGCACCGGGAGGTACAAGACTGACAGGAGATTACGAAACGATGACCTCAAGCTAACACTAATTAAGTAAGTGGGTGGTTCTTGGTTGCGATGCACACAGGGAATGACAAGACAAATTCAGGAGGTGCACCGACAATTGCGAAATGCGTCAGAACAGTCTAGAACCAAAGCCATCATAAATAAACTAAGAAATTAAACTTCCCGTTAGGAAGACCTGGGAATCAAAGGCTTAAATAATAAACTAAACAATGATGCACTTTCCTGGTGGGAGCAATACAAGAAAGAACCCGTTAGCTTATAAATATACCGAGAAGAAATCCACAGACTTCAGACTACCTCATGGTCTTGAAGATGGATCTCAACGTTGGAACTGAAGAAATGTACGATGCTCTGTTCGTTTGTTCTACAAACTCTACGACGTTTTGTTCGTTCGATCTACAAACTCTACGACGTTCTGTTCGTTTGTTCTACAAACTCTACGACGTTCTGTTCGTTCGATCTACAAACTCTACAACGTTCTGTTCGTTTGTTCTACAAACTCTGTTCGCTTGCTCCACAAAAATAAACGTTTGTTCTGTACGTTTGATCTTCAACTGAACGTGGTTATGACCAGTACGATCGACTTAAGTACGATTATTTTTCGAACTGATTAGTTCAAGCACCCGTGTTACACGGACGGACCTTGTATACTGAAAAGGTACATTATTTAGCCAATTAATGTGTTCTTTCGACAGCGTTAATTTCATCATATTATTGTTTGTGAAATGCTTAACGTTCTAAATTAAATATCATATTTACAAAAGAATATTTTCTTGTGTTGACTACCGGGTAAAATAAAGGTAGATTAAACAAACATTGAGATTTTGCAATAACTTACCTTGGTGTTCGAACGAACCCATGTATTAATTACGGCATCAAAATTTGTTCGTTGACGTGTCTTTCACACTCCTGACCCAACAGTGATTGGCAATAAAAGTTACAATACCACTAATCGAAACTTTAGCACCGAAACTAGGTCTGCCCCATCCCCTCACCATAACCTCTAATGCGATATAGAGAATCGCATAACACCGTGGTAGACATGGTTGTGAACAAATTCAGGAAACCAAGCATTTTTCAGGGTGGAAAGTGTGTTACAAACTTTCTAGTTCATTGATGGTGAATGCAGAGAAATGGGGCGCAAAACTAGAGAAGCGGGAGACGATGCCAACATGCTATCCTGGGGGGGCCTTAAGCCAATGCAACCAATGCAGCTGCATTGGGCCCCGCGCCATGTTTTTTGGGTAGATTGTTAAGTTTAGCCAGATACACCTTGCGCTTGAGAATTCAGTAGAAACGCCATATAAATTTCATTGTTAACAAAGAACGCTCTCGTCAGAATTAACAAATTTCCTCTCGAACGTTAGCAAACGTGCTCAATTCTCGTGTTAGTGCTGCACTGTATATATATGCGCTCTACCACGATCGTAACACGGTTGACCGAACACGATGACGTCGCAAAATCACTGCTCTGAGGAGCCCCGCACCTAGGTCTTGCATTGAACCCCGCGTCCAAGTCTTGCATTGGGCCCCGCATCTGCTAGGGCCGGCCCTGATGCTATCTCTTAACATTTATGTGTCGCTAGCTTTATTTTCCCAGCTTTCAGTGTTTTTGACCCTTGCAGTCCCGAAAAAGTTATCTTCTGCCCATATTGGCTGTCTTTGTTCAGCCATAACTCGGCAGCAGATGGAGTTAGAGAGCAGTTCAAACCCTCTAAAGATGCGGAGTCTTTTAATTTCGGTTCAAAAAACTTGGAAAGTTTTGGATTTTTTATCGATGACGTCATAATGGAAGAAGCTTTACGCATTTTGGATGACGTCATCAGGACCTTGGCGCCAAAGTCAAGATCCAAGTCATTTGACTGCAGTTTTTGTTGGAAACTAGGTTATAATGCGAGTCTTTAGAGGGTTTGATTGGTTTCTAGCGTTTCTGGTTCAAAAGTTACGACCAAAAAACAACCGATTAAGTAATTAACCCCTAGGGACTAACTTTCATGTGTTGATTGCTTTGTCTTCCCAAGTTTCACTATTTTTAAAGTTGTGAATCATGAACACCCATTTGCCTTATCTGTTATGTCAGTCATGCCGCAGTCTCAGGACGTTATCGCTGGTTGGCCCGCATATCCCCTTCCTAGGCTTGATCAAAAGATCAACACGGTTGGCTGAGTATTATGACACCATCAGAGGTACCCGTTTTCAGCCTTGATTAAATACGTCCACCACTGGTGAAAATGACCGAATGCAGGAGTTAATAGTGCGTGGCTTCAGTGTCTACTTATCTGCAGTATTATCTGATTGTCTGTGTGTAGCACGTAACACTTACCTTGCAATGTGTTGTCACTGTTGCGCCAGAGCATTTTTGCATGCATTTCATTCACCTTTGATATATGGTCCTGGAAATCTTTGGTTTATCCTTATGATATGTACCGTGCGGTTGAGCCCAACGAATAAATAAAAAATTTGTCGAAGTCTGACTCGAATGGCAGGCTTTTACTGCTGACGACCTATGTAATGTTTTTCGGCTTGCTCTGGTCACTGCAGCTGCTTGAAAACAATTTGGGAGACGTGCATGAATGACAAGTACAGCTTCGCGTAAAACTTTCCTGAAGCCTATATTAACCAATACTTCATGACCACTAGCGTACGGAAGGAGGGGCATTGTGCCATGCCCCCCCCTCAGACCCTAAAAATAAAAAAATACATAAACAGTATTCGGCATTGTATACTGTCAGTATTCGGAAGTGTATGCCAAAATGTTTAATTTTAGGCGAATAACACTATTTTGTTTAGAAAAACGCCTCTCAATACACAAAATGACTGTATTTTCTAAAAATTTTGGGGGAAGCATGGCCCCTTTGGCCCCCCCTGGCTACGCCTATGCTTTGGCCCCGCCCTCGATAATTTTCTGCGTACGCCACTGTTCATGACTATAGTTAGCCTTGGTGTGCTGTTGGATCATGAAACGCAGGCCCGCAACAGGGGTGGGCAACCGGGCAATTGCCCACACATAATTTTTAAAAGCATGTTTAATTGTTATGTACAGCAAGAAGTTACGATCATTCCCCCCTCCCCGAAAATAGTACAACAACAAGTTGTAATCATTTTGCCCTCTCTGCCGAATATATCAGGTGGTTGCGGTTTTGATGAAACGATTTCTCTGTAGGCCAACGAGTTGGGTCAAAAAGAGAAAAAAAATATTGACTGTATTTTAAAACAAAATCAGTGCTTTGAAAACAAAATAAAAAGCGAATTTAGATGAATAATCACTTTGTTTCGTAACTAGCGATCTGGAGCAAATAGAGAAAAATGTAGAGAAAAGCTGATCTAAAAACGGCTATTTCCTCAACACTTGACAAGACATTGCTTATAATTTTAGGCGGCGTGATTGCAACCAGAGATGCTGGAATTCGGGCCATCGCTACACTCGATTTTTCGTGGAGGGGTGATAGGGGCAGAAGTGCCACTTTTATTAACAAGACAGTAGGTAAACTACAGAATTATCCCTGATGTGTGTGGGTTTCCGTATCGAAAAGTTGAAGTTCCCTGCAGTTTTCAAATTGTTCACAACGTGGCAATTCACAAAACCTTGAAAGCTCATGCATTGCTCAAAAAGGTGCCGCACATCCAGGGGCGTAATGAAGGGGGGCAAGGGGGTCACAATTCCCCGGGCGCAGATTCACTATGGGGGCGCCAAATCACTGCGAGGGACGCCAAATAACTGCGGGGAGCGCCGAAAAGTCGCAACAGTGTCACAAATAGGCTTTCTTCAATACAGTACATGTGCTTCCGAACGACCAGGATCGAATATGGGGGCGCCAAACTTGCTTCTTGCCCCGGGAACCATCTGACCTCGTTAGGGTCTAGGACATTTCGGCGACGGGACGTTTCGGCGATTGTGGTCGCAGATGTTTTATACGAAAAAAAGTGTGTTTTTGAAATACTTCATTTGTTAGACTGCAAAGGATGTATGCTTGATTAGCGTTTTTGTTGTCATCCTGAGGGCAGGTGTGGTTTCTCTTCCACCGGAAGTTTGGAAGAGCTTCGTGCGATCGTGACCATGTATGGAAGGAAATATGGCTTGTGACGTTTCTTTTTGCTGGCATGAGGCGTTTGTCAGTTTACACAAAAGTTAAGCCTGGACAGCAATTATTGCTTCAGCTTTCGTGTAGTTAGTTTGATTGCAATTCACAGCTAAGTTAAGAGTATATTCGTTCTTTCTTTCTGTCGGTGTACGAATCTATTCCCACTTCCAATCCCTTGCCAACAGTTTCTTCCCTGAGTGCGAACTCCAGTTCCAACAGCGGGGTGCCAGAGATTGTCTCTGGGCGAATGTGTACACGCGTTTGGCGGAGCGGGATGCCAGAGTTTGCTCAAAGGCAAACTCCAACTCACATACTTACAATAAAATGCCAAGTTAGCTTTTCTTTGGACGTCTGGCAAGTTTTTTGGGCCACCTTGGCCATGAATACCAACAGTAGAAATTTTCCTAGAGCAATTGAGCAGGGTTGACACTGTGGGTAAGTTCAAAAAGTTGGAAGTAACAACGATGATCTAAAGTCCATCGCCGAACCGGTGTCGCCGAAATGTCCCATTCCGACCTCGTTACGCCCGCGCACACATTTCAACAATTGTGCGCTTTACAACTGATACCCTCAATTACTCTCATGCCCTACTGGCCTTCCGTAGTTTCTCGATGCAAGACTCGAGTCAATGTTGCATCTGAAATCACACTAAGATTTTGCTTATTTGGACGTCTACAGTGGGTTCAACAAATACACATGAGCTTGCTGAGACTGTGACTTCAGTGTTTGACACGTGTGAAAAAATTAATGAATTGTAGGTGTTTAACATTCTTGACCTGACTCAAAGCGAGTCATTTCGAAATCGAATGATGTCGAGCCATGTCGTTATATTTGCAAACTGGCATGAGATCAATGTCCTGCAAAATTAAGTGGTGAAACTTAGTATCGAAAACGCAAATGTAGCAAGTTTACCGACCAACAGTCATAGAGGGACGCTTGTAACTTGTAGTTAAAACTGCGTCCGCCTTATTTACTTCCTCACACTACACAGTCTTGTTTGAAGCAATCGTTTTTTGCCGCTTGGTCTGTTCTTTTGTTTTTCTATTTTGTTGAAGTAGTGCTTTCTTTGAGTAACAGTAACATTGTAGCGTTTCAAAACATCATCAATGGCTTGGGCGTTTGGCATTGTGTTTGTCTTATTCTTGATGAACGTCGTGAAAATGTCGACGTACTAGCACTGGCGTAACTTGAGGTTTGCGCCAGGGGGAAACACTTCGCTGAATGGGGCCCACTAACACTAAAAAAAGCTGTGACATGTTAGTGAATCCTAATGTAGATGTCTATACTACAACCCCAAATTCCCACAAAACACTGCGAAAAACGCAAAAAATAACCTCCTGAAAACCAGAAGACAACTAAATACCGAAATATAAGCTAAGAGGGGGCCTGGTTCTTAAATTAAACTTCCCGGGGGAGATGGTTCGCACCCCTGCACCCCCGTCAGTTACGTCACTGCGTACCAGGCAAAGACTAGGAACATTGGAAAAATCTACACGTACCGCTCTACTCATTTTTCTATACCTTGTCACGATTTTCAACTCATTCTCCCCTCATTTTGCCAACCGGTTAACTGTTTTCTTCAGTGACGTCAGTTGGCTGAACACATGGTATAAATGTGTAACAGCGAACGTCGATATCTACAGAACGTTTACAGCAAGCAGAAAACGCAGGCGATAATAAACAAAAAGCAGAAAAAGCGATGAAAAGTCTATTCCACACAATGCTTCTGGTAAGTTGGTTGCTTTATTTGTTCATATCCAGCGAAAACCACAAACACGTCGAGTACTTTGAAATGGTCGACACAAAATCGCAACAGAAACCATTTTTATTGATTTCGAACAACTATTTTTGAGTTATTTCGTATTAAAATTTATTTCTGGAAACCTAATAAAAACACGAACTTGTGGTTTTTCAACTGCCGCACAACAGTCGGTTTGGACGCAATCGGAGGCGGAAAAACGATATTTTTGCAACGTTAAGCGTTGTTATAGAAACAAGAGATTCTTAAACCAAATTGAAAGTTAGCCACTTGTTATCAACCAGGAACAGCTACGTGAGAGATCTAAACAAACTTTAGAGCAAGCAGAAAAACAAAAGATAATTTAGCAAAGAGAAAGAAAGCGATGACAACTGATTCTTCAGAAAATCAGTAGACATTCCAAATCTTTTGCTCTTTACCAGATAATCAATCGGAGGCCAATACTTGAACCGAAAGGGTGTTTAAACAAGGAAATACTGCGAAGTGAATTACGAAGTCGTATAATTACCGAGGTGTGTTGGCATGGTTGATTCAGGTAGGTCGACGCTTCTCATGCTAGCACATAAACCACCTCCGCGAACACGTGCTCAGCGCTTGGTCTTTTCACCCTGTTTGCCGCTTACTGTTGATCAATCGCCTACAAGCTGCTACGCAAATGGCGCTACGTCAGCAACTATATCAGCTGCTTCAAGCGATGATATACGAGTGATTAGCTAGGTAGGAAGTCATCGCGACTTCATGTACAGGAACAACACTTTGGCAGGATTTCCGGCTTGCTTGATGACGTGGGATCCTTCCAATCGTCGCAAATCCCTTGACAGTCAATTCGTGCATCCGCGTTTAAAAGGTACCCCGCACAACACAAGTGGAAGTATTTTGGCGCCATTCCTTTCGCGAAGTATGATCAGAGCTTGATCGCTTTGTATAAGAACTTGTTGCACGTCTGCTGCTGCGCAGAAAAACATTTCAACCTACTTTCGGCGCCTTGAATGTGCCAGGTGCACTTAATGATTAAAGAGGCCATAAAAAAAAAGGTAGCATACGCTTTGCTGCTGTTAGTGAAATTTAGAAAATTCCGTGTGAAAACGTCTAAACTCCGGACACAGATTTTTTCAACAAGCGCTTACGGTTATGCCGAATACACAAAATCTTTCTATCTCACTTTCAGACACGAAAATAAAGCATTCACAACGACTGGTGCACTTGTCCTTAGCAGGTCAGAAACGTCAGAATTACGCACGAAAACAAAATCGCTTCGGCTTTGCGGTGAGCAGCCACTTGAGGGCGCTGGATAACCGTTTGACCACGTGGGCCGGAACGCCACCTGTAATCACAGACAAGTTGCAAACGAACGGACTGGACGTTACTGATGCCTCAGATTTAATATAGATCTAACAATCTAAAGGAAGGTTTGAAAGCAATTGTCTCAAAATAATGGTACTTGTGATGCAAGAAAACAGTAAAAGCGCGGCGTTATTGACAAAGCAACAATGCAAAAACAAATACATTCATCGGTCATGGCGTAAAATCAGGGTTCCTATGCAATTTTGAATATCAATTCCCAGACCTTTTCATACACTTTACTTATCCGAATGACCTATCCAGGTCAGATACAGGCGCTATAATATCTAACACGATAGAAGTAAAATTATCAATCTTTAATAAAGTATTATGAAAATGTGTGTCAAAAGACCAAGTGTGGGAATCTACTTTTTTTCCATAGGCCTACCAACAGACCAAAAAATTTGCTCCCAGGCTTTTCCAGGCTGGAAAATGACCAAATTTTTCCATACTTTTCCAGACTCCGCAGGAACCCTGTAAAATGAGCCGGAATCCATGACCGCAGCCGGACACACGAGAATGGCAGAGGATTTCTTTGCTTTTTTTCTTTCCTACGCTCTCTGCGCACAGGAGCATTGTTGGTGCCGAGAGTGATTTCGCAAACGGAGTTAACCAATCAAACTTGTTGTCAGTGGACAAACCAACGATTGCGAGTTTTCGAGGTTCGAATGCGGGAAACAAATGCGTTTTGACATTTTCTTCAGCAGGCAATTCTCGTCGTGGTCGGGTTAAGTCGCATCCATTAAAGATGAAAAAAAAATTGTCGAGTCCTTTTAAGCAGGGCCGCAACCAGCTGATAGTTTCGGGGAGGGGGAATGATTGTATTTTGTCGTTGTACTATTTTCGGAGGGGAAAAATGATTGCTACATGTTGTTGTACCGGTTGCCCCCACCCCCTTCGTTGCGGGCCTGCTTTTCATATACAAACTTTTCCAAGCTCAGCTGATTAAAGTCAGTGGCTCTTTTACAAATGTAGGTTACTGGAGTCAAAATGTGTCACAATCCACCGATCTAGGCCAGGGGGGGTGCCCAACCCTTCTCTGACCATGTACCCCTTCAGCATTTTGACAGACGAGCAAGTACCCCTAAAACTATAGATGTATACAACATCAAGCTGATCATGATTTTTGAAAATAATATTCACTGGTATATGTACAAATATATGGAAATAAACAATATACAAATATTTTACCCTTCTATTGCTAACCTCAAATGTATCCATTCAGATAGGCAAATGTACCCCTAGGGGTACATGTACCCCAGGTTGGGAATCCCTGATCTCAGCAACAAAAGCTTGTGCAGCGCACAGTCGCCTCGCGCTTAGAGAGAAGCAACAGTTAACATCTCAGGCAGCTTTGAAATGCGCTGCACATTGACAGCGGAGTGGTTTCGATGGTGGAATAACCGGGCCAGCATGAAATCCGCGCCATGACGTCAGCAGCGTGACGTCATCGGCATCGTAAACACGAGCAAGCAACGAGAAGGCAAAGCCACGAAACTTCAACGACGCTTGAACAGCAGCACTGTCGGAAATTGCGCGTGGCAACAACGCGCGTTGCCTAGCAGCAGTTGATTCGAAGAGCAACATGATGAATCAGTCACGAAATTCCGGTTTCAGCGACCAGATCGTTTGTTCGCTGCCGCTCGAACGTTTCTCGCAGATTCGGTTCAGCATCGACTTGAACCTCGGCGCTTGACCGACGGCCACGTGAGTTTCGAACTTCGACATGATTTGTTCCGTTGTCGCTTCGCCCTGTTTTTGACACGAAATAATGAAGCAATTGTCACGAAATAATGAAGCAACTGTCATGAAATCATGAAGCAATTGTCATTAAATAATGAAGCAATTGCTTCGGCTGTTTCTGTTGCTTCACTGTTTTCGCAATGACTTTCTGAAATGTAAGGAAGATGACTGAAGCAATTGACATAAAATAATGAAGCAACAGAAACAGCGCAGCTCTTTTTGACATATCGTGAAAATTGTCGACAGCTCGCAAAACGCCATCACCCTCGGCTGGAATGACAAACATTTCTCTCTGCTTTGTTCAAGTCAGGGCATGGGTGCTGCGGCAGGCAAATTTTTGGGGGTGCGAAGGATTTATGCCCGGATTTCTTCAAACTTTCCTGAAAATTTTGCATCCCAAAAACTCAAATATGATGAACAGCTTATCTTTTTATGGAGGTCTCACACAAAAAAATTGTTATTGGTTTGTGTTACCTCCAAGAAAGGTCTTCATGTGTTAAAGTCAAATTCAAACGTATTTCGACGGTCCGAATCAAAACTTTTAGTCCAGGGGGAAAACTGTTTGACAACAATCCTTGGATAATGTTTGGAGCACTGCCGCAACCAGAACCACATTAACAAGTGCAACTGTGAAGGTTGTAATTTAAAACCACCTGATTCTCAAATGTAATGCCTCGAAGCCTCTGGCACAACAACACCAGCAGATCTGCGCGCTCGTTACGAACGGTTGTGATCGCTGCAAGATCTCGGGCGTGCACAGAGCGACAAAACGGGTCCAGATAAATTGCCTGGTGTAGGTGATTTTGAAAAAACGTGCCGACTTTGCCTTTTGGAAAAATCCGTCGATATCGATTTACGATTTTCCTTCAGAACTTTTACGATATTCCTTCCTTCAGAACCCACTTAGATCTGATAAGTTCGCAAAAGGTCACACTTGTCTTTGGGGACGGCGTAAGATACTCACATTGCAGTCGCTGCTCAGAAAGGTCACCATGCTTTGCAGCAATTTATCATCGTCGGTCAAATCGTGATCTGCAAAGAGAACGTCGCAGTTAAACGACATCTGCAAAGAAGCGCTTCCAGTAGACCTGACGCAGCACTACGATCGGAGGGTCAACAACACTTTCCAGGAAAAACTTACGAACGTCGTATCCGGTTAAGCCTGTTTACAACACAACGAGTGATTTGTCGACTGATGCAGTTTCTTATAATAATTTAATAACTGTTGAAGCAACAAAATCACTTGGGAGTCTGTTTCTTTAAAAAAAGCACTATTAAAACCCGTTAATGTTTTTTCAATTTTTACATTATTATGAATACAAAAAGCGGTTTCACTGCAAAGTTGAGCTATTGCATTTCATTGGATACCATTTTAAGTTGGATTCATTAAGAACTCTAGAAGTACAGCTATTCTGATATTCCTTATTTTGAAATTAACGTTCGCCTTGCTGAATGTTTATATAATATTAATATTCAGACATTGTAGACTTAAAATTTACTTCCGGAAAAAAAACAAGATTTCCCTGATTTGCAGGAACTGAAATGTTGTGTGTGACATATATCAACATAGGTTTATCCTCACAGAAAGTGTGTGCAATGCTGACAACATGCTGAGATTAGGAGTATTGGAAATTTGCAATGGTTATTGTCTGAGCCTCCCAACCCATCAAATGAGAAAGACTTGTGAAACAGTTTATCAAGTGTACTTTGGAGCTTAAATGGAAGTGATCTGTGTTCCAAAAAGAAGTTCTCACCAAAGGCTTGTGCCTTTGTAAAGTTGGCTTTGCAGCATTGTCTGATAAGTGTTAGGACAACATGATTTGTATGATTAAATATAAAAATTGACAATTGCACTGTTAGGAGACAAACTCACTGTCAATGCAGCTTCATTAAAGTGCTGATTGACAATGCTTGTTAATGTGATACCTGTGTTAGAGTGCATGATTCAAACATGAGAGTAGCCAGGAGTTTACACGTTAAAATGACGTTCGCAAAATTCAGAAGTGAATTCTCAATATTGTTCGTTAACTCAATGCCACATCTTACCACTTGAGATGACTAATATACTAGTGATATTGCACAAGTAGCTGTTGAGACTTTCTTTTAACGCTTAACTACTATTGATTGTGACGTACACAGTCGACAAAAGCATGTTTTACAGGTATTTTCATTATGAAAAAATATGGTGTTATTTTGAGTTGGGTTAAATTACATCAACACTGTTTTAAAAGCAGGTTCGCACTAATCAAATTTCTCTCTACACCAACTTAATTCTAATCCATAGTTATCTACCTGAGATAGCAGCGGTTATTGCATCTTCCTCTTCATCCTGATCGCTGGCATTCGGATCGTCGCGCTTTCTCTTTAAGATATGCTTCAGCAAAGAGGCCGATGACGTCACGCTCGACACGGTACCTGCACGTTTAAATTGACCTTTCGTGACTTTAAGTGAGACGGGCGTGTGACGAAGACATGCAGACGTGACTGCGAAATGCAGCTCACGCGTCTTTCAGACGGAAGCTGGTTCTTTTTTTGCTGAGACATTTCGGTCACTTGTCCCATGATGGCATTAAAACTCGTTGTCTCGTAACAGTATTCGCTAGTCTACATTTTCAGACATCGTGATCGAAATTGGCTTAACTTTTTTTCGGTCATTTCGAAACAAATTCAGTCTGTGACCGAAAAAAATCAACCCACGGCGGAGGAGCATGTGGTTGTGAATCGAGCAGCTGCTTTGATGGTTTTTCGACCAACACTCCTCGGGTCGCGAAGTAACTACGCGCGGGAAGCTCCGCGCGTCCACCACTGAAACATTACAAGATTCTCCGTTCACCTGCATTGCCGAAAGCCGGAGTCCCCGGTTTGGGGGAGCCTTTCGGGCTGGCCTCGCCCTTCGAAGGAGGGAGCTTCTTTGACGACGACGTGTTGCCGAACCTTTTCCTACAACAGCACCAGAGTTGAAGATCGCAAAAAGTACCCTCGACAGTCGAGTGGATAAAACGTTGGGTTGTCGGATAGAAGTGTCGCATAATTGGGATTGTCACGTCACAAACGGGAATAGTTTTCCGGAAAGTCTTACATCCGGGTCTCGATCGAACCGATGGCGGTTAAAATAAAACCGCAGCGAAATGCGTCGTGGCTAAATATCTTGCATTCGCGATGCTTTTTTGAACGAAAATCCTAGTATCAAGGACTTCGCAGAAGAAGTGTTTTTCGCGTTCACGACGTTTCTGCCACGCAGCGAATCCAGCGGAGATGCAGCAATTTCACCTTGCCCCCCCCCCCTCATTACGACCCTGGCGGCGACGGAGCATTTTTACTGAATGCCTGTTCCGGCCTTGGCGGTGAAAACAGAAGTACGCGGCAACCTAAAGAGAATGAACGTGAATATTTGAAAAATGCTTGAATGTGAACAGTCTGCACACGAAGCAGGCCTTTGCGCCAAACACGCCAAAGTTAAAACACAAGAAAACTGGCACGAACTTCGGCGCGCTCCCGGGATAGTTGTATTTCCGTCTGGACAACTTCAGATTCTTGACGGCCTCTTTGGCCACCCGTTCGGCCTCTCTTTCGACCAAGACGTAATCGGGGGTGGAGCTCTCCATGATGGTGGTGTGCTTCATGGCCGTGTGGACGCCTGGGTTTGACAAAAAAAAAAAAAACAAACTCGGACTTTATTTCCTGCGACACGAGTTTACGTGCGCGCAGAACATAAGCCGGCACAGCGAATATCAATACATTTCAAACCTGTGACAAGCGCAAAGGACGCGGACGAAAGCTTTGAAGTCCTAGGCTGGTGGCACGGCCGATAGCAAGCGACCGTGGGCCACATTCTTATGCGCGTGTCATTAAAATCGTTTGTGTTTTGGTTCAGTTGAGACGGGCAGCTACGTTGGTCCGGCCACGTGTCCAGAATGTTCCACGAAAAATGACGAGGCAAGTCTTGCTGGTTACTGCACCCACGGGACAGCTGCCCAGGGTCGTCCAAGAACGTGATCACATCTCCGGCCTTGCTTGGTCTTGTCTTGGTGTGGAGCCAGCAGAACTATCTGCGATTTCTGTTGAGCCTGAGGTATTTTCATCCTAAGGCTTCTGGCCCCGCGACTCTCCCCAGAGAAGAAGCGGGTGTGAAAATGAATGGATGATTTTATTTATCGGACACGTCAAAAAGTTCAAAGGTTAACTTGGCCAATACTTCCTTTCAAACTGACAAAAGCATCGAAAGGCAGTGAAAACGTTTCAAATCCCAATCCGCCTTTGCGCAACACGGCGTTAACGCAACCTTATTTAACCTTACGCTGCGCGCCACAGAGTTACCTCAACCTTACGACCTTATTTAACATCGCATTGTGATGCACCAAGATAGATACAGTTGCGAGCAAGGTGGCCTCGAGCGACACACGATCCAACCTTTTTCAAACAACTTGGACAGCACGTAGTCGTCGCTGTTCTTTCTCGACGACGACGCGTCGTCGCGACTCGAGCGAAACTTCGACTTCTTTGTGACGTTTGGGACGATTTCGCCGTCGACGTCTGGAAAAGCGCCAATTCGCCGAAATAAAGATGGACGGAAAATTTCACGCCAACAAAATCCGGGGCGAAAAGAAAACTCACCGCAAAACTTCTTTTTGCGCTTCTTGCCACGACTCGACCGACTCGACACGGAGACGCGGCGCGCTTTCGAACCTCGCGCTTTCGAATCCCGGAACTTCTGCAGGACTTTCAGGAACGATTCCTTCAGGACTCCCGATCGTTCCTCCTCGGCTTGGTCCGAACTCTGGGCCGGGTCCTGGCCATTCCCAAGGGGGGTCACTTTTTCCGGCGAAGACTTGGCCGTCGCCCGGTCGCTTGCGGCGACAGGTTCGGCGGCGGCGTCACGCATCTCGACGTCATCAGTTTCGTCATTGCCGGTGACGGAAGACAACTGTGCAGCACTTTTTTTCAGACCGTTATCATCCGGTTGTTCATTTCGTCGACTTTCACTGGTGACGTCAGGTTTGCTTGAAAAGCTTTCGGTGACGTCAGCGCCCACTTCGCCAGAGGTTACGTCACTTCCTTGGTTCGACGGGCCGGGTGTTGAGTCGGAGCGCGGTTGCGCTGGTGCGATTCCCCCCTCTGCGGCAGG
>Ga0210059_1008437_pt1 | contig 16259 bp, 7 predicted proteins | sample Ectturendosymbi2_FD_188042 | JGI IMG/M metagenome (GOLD analysis project Ga0210059, IMG submission 188042) | Ecteinascidia turbinata endosymbiont from Florida, USA - Sample 2 (SPAdes) (version 2) | ecosystem: Host-associated > Tunicates > Ascidians > Unclassified | place: Key West, Florida...
ATGGCGTGATTCATGCGTGTATTTCAACAAAATGCATTAGCGCCATCAAGCGTATACTCTATACTACCGCAATGTATACGTCCTCATTTTCTTTCATGTATATGTGTTTTTTCATTTCTCTTTACTGCGATGCATGTTAAAAGTCTAGCGTTTTGCGTGTGGGAGTGAAGACGTTACTCAATACAATGCAATTGAAGTATGTACTTGTTCCTGTCCAACTTCTTGTATTATGCCAGTGTAACATGTTTTGTCATACACAGCTGCAACGTGATTTCCTTTTAAACAAACGGGTTTGGGTTGACAATTAGTTATGGTGTTCCAAAATGAATTCTAATGGGACCCATTCCTTTCATTTGTGTTGGATGGAAGCAGTGGAAGTTTTGTGTACCCTTGATAGTATAAGATTGGCAAAATTCAAGCTCCATTGCCTCGTGCTGCTTGGCAAAAGTTTCATTCGAAAAGCTCATACAATGAATACTTTGAAAGTTTTCAGTGCATCAACATATCTGTTACTTTTATAATTTATTGTGTGTGGATTGGGGTTCTGCGTGGATTGAAAATTTTGTCCACTTCCACACCGCACCCACAAAATTTTAACCCGCCCCACCCCACACCCGCAGGATTTTGAGAAATCTTACATGTTCCCACCTTGCACACCTCCAGCCCACACCCGCCCAGTCACACAGGCCCTCCCAACCCACACTCGCCCCGCACTTTTTCTATCAGAAACCTGCACCTATCCGAAAACTACTAAAAACTCATACTGCCTGAAACCAAGCCTAACAAGCGGCAAAATCAAGCTGCTCATTCTTTCCATTGGCAACCAAACCTTTTCCAAACATCTGAGCTTCTGCAGTCAACAGATTTGAGGTAATAAAAACCACGTTTCAGTCAAGTTGTGGCCAGCTATGCTTGATGTGCTGTCTTATCTATTGAGAAGGGCTTGACTGAATTATTCCGTCCAAGCACAACAGCAGCATTGCAAAATGGAAAGTGTTCACTTGGCTACCACACTGCAAGAGTCTGAGCTAATGTTTTGCAACAATGAGTTGTTACATCATAATGTAATAATCGCCGTAAGGCTACTCGCCTAACCACCATGCAGGCAAACAACTTTAGTACATCTGTGTATTTTGCGATTTTAAGCTGATTATTTTCACATGCTTAGCAACTTTCAAGCTGATAATGTATTTTTGAGTTGAACATTCAGTGACCCGCATAAAAAATTTATCATCCCGTGCCTGTATCACACTCGCGTTAAGAACAACCTGTCCCGAAGCAAGTTCAACACACGCTTGCTCCACACCCACAGCAATGCATGTTTCTGCACCCACCCCGCAAATACGGATACCCAGAACTCGTGCGGCTTAACCCATCTCACGCAGGACTCTAGTGTGGGTGGTGCATACTTTCTGATACAGTTGATAATTTCACATTACCATGAATACCATCACATGGCGATTTCTCAAAAATCACTAAGAAACCAAAATCTGCTCTGACTGTTGGCACGGAGTGCAAGACCTTTGGCAATTTTTATATTGAGTTGCACATCTATCTGTAGAATACTCAACTTTCTTTAGATTAGGGATTATTTTCTGAGCTGCAAATTTTTCACCAAACTGCACAAGATTAAAACATTGGAACATCGTGCTGATGATCACCTGATATGAAACAATGACTTTGACAGCATGGCTCATATTTTTCAAAACAACAAACAACTGGGTGAATGGTGCAGTTCCTATGTGTCCAGTGATACCCTTGAGCCTCACTTTGTACTTGAAAAGTATAGTTTTTAGGTTGCTGTATGATTGTTGCAATCATAGCACTGTTGCATCATTGTTCCAACCAGGGTTGCAGAGTCGTAACGAGTCAGGGTTGGAGTCGGATCCCCAACAACGCTGGGAGTCAGGGTCAGAATCAGATTTTTTTGTCCAACTCCAAAAGTTCAATTGGATCATTTACTACATCACACTCTTAAATTAGGAATTTTCATTGTAATGGTGCAAATATTTTGAAACTTTTGTTGAAACAGATTTCTTGCAGTGCACCACAATTTCCATTGAATTTAACAGCCAAATTTCATTTCCTTTATGTTAAAGAGTCAGAGTCGTAATCCAAAAATTTGTAAAGACCGGAATTGGAGATTTTGGAAAGTCGGAGTTGGGATTTGGAAATTTTGGAAAGGTTGGAATCGGATATTTTACCTCCAACTCCGCAGGTTGGTTGCAACACTACTGTAAAGACTGAAAGCAATAACTGTGATGCCAAAGACTGACCACAAAAGTACCCTTGTTTAACCATTTCCTAGTTAATCTTATTTTTTGAAGACATGATCTTGCGTGTTACCACTTGGCAGTTCTGATTTTATAAAAAATTTAATTTTTGCATTTTGGGAGTATCGGATAGATAGCACACCACCTCAGAAAAAATAAAAAATCAATGAAACAAAGCTACTAAAATACCATTATTGTCTGTTTATCAAGGAATTGCTATGATCAAACTTTCAAAAAACTGTTTTATCTTCAACGTGCTATCAGAAAAATGTATCACGTCTAACAAATCAATAAAAGTTGGATCATTATTGCAGCTGGCTCAAGTGCATATATTAATTATGAGTCAAAATCACCTTTATTACTCAACAACTTCACTGCCAGGCGATTTAAGCCTCAATCAAGCAGTTTTCACATGTCTTAGCAAGTGCATAAAAGGCAATTATGCTTGAGAGCTGCTCAAACCCTCAAAAGACTTGGCAAGTCTTCGAATCAGCAAGAAAAATTTGGAATCTGGATTTTTTGTGAGTGACGTCAGTAGTTGAGTTGTTTGAAAAAAAGTTATGGCAAAAAAACAACAGAAAATTTGTAATTATACAAAAAATTGGTAATTTCCCCCAAACATTTGATCCAGAAACGTTAGAAAGCTGATCAAAGTCTCAAAGGACTTAGATTTTCACCTAGCGGCTGGGCCCAGGGCCAGGTAACCTGAGCCAAAATTGCCAAAAACCTACCCTACTTATGACCAGGGCTTGAAAAAATGTAAATTTCCCGTGGGCCTCAAGTTGAAGACGATCGCCCCTTTATGAGGTCACAAAAGGAATTTGTTTTCTTGAAAACGTTGCACCCAAGAGCCTTAACTACCACTACGTACACATAGATCAACATGGATTGATTCAGCCTAGTAGCATCGGTTCACATTCAACGTGTAAACAGTTGCATCGCCGCAGTCTACCACGCTACCGCTCGGAACGCAAAAACGACACTGGGCAAGCAAAAACGATATACTGAAAGAGTGCAAAACCGATGGAAGCGGCAAATCTTCGTCCCGAAGTAGCAAATTCTCACGCCTAATCCTTGCTTAACCCGCTTCTAAAATTTGTGTTTTGTGGCACTATTGAATTACAAGGATTTTTTTTACTACATTAAAGTTTCAGATAATTTATTTAAGTAATATGGACTGCTTACATGAAGCTTCGCAACAATTGCCGGCGTATGGAAAATCGTTACTGCTTACATGAAGCTTCGCAACAAATCGCCGGGCATATGGGAAATCGTGCGTTAGAGATTACTAAAATTTATTATGCACAGGATATCTTTAGTTTGGTGTCTAGAAGTATCTCAATGGTCTACAAACTACGATTTGGTTGGTTTCTTTCGACTATTGGGCCACCGTGACTGAGCAAGGAAATTCGTACTGCCCCTTTTGTAGTTTTCTTGCAATTCTTAGCGTACTTGATTCTACTTGACTTGCAGCTTATTAATTTTCCGCGAGCATGTACGATTTCCTGGGAAGCTCCTTCCAGGTTTCCACAATTTCTGCAACCCTGCTTATGAAATCACCGACAAAAAAACTGAAACCCCAAATTTTCTTTCAGTGCAACAAGAAGACTCGCTGCATCTTTCCAGGGTTTGGACAGCTATGTAGCACAATAGACCGGCGAGTTATGGAGTTGCAAATTGGCACAAAAGTAGCAGCTCAATGCGTGATTTCAAAGAATGATATACTCGTACACCAGCTCCGAGCATGTTAATTATTTTGTTTTTTTCAGGCCATAACTTTCGAACCAGAAACACTCGAAAGCCAATACAGAGGCTCAAAAGACTCTTTAGCTTAGCTTCCACTAAACTCTTGCGCGAAATACTTACCTCTTAGTGTTGGGACCCTGGGCCCATGACCTCTGCCAAAAAAGCCTGGATATACCCCACTTATGATGTCACCCATGAAAAACACAAAAAAAATTGATTATTTTTTTTTCATTGTAAAGTAGAAGACTCACAGAGTCATTTCAGGGTCTGAACAGCTCTCTAGCACAATCAACTGGCAAGTTATGGAGTGGCAAAGTGGCCCAAAAATACAGGATTTACAGCTATATCCGCCAGGCAGCAAAGGTGTTAATAAACCAAAACTTTTAGCCATGGATGGTTGGACAATGACACGTGGGTCATTGTCAGAGGTTGCAGGATTAACCCTTTGCTTTTGCAGGTGATTGGTTCTGCTTGCAACTTCTGAACAAGGGTTTCAACATGTTCTTGACCAGTTCACAGCTGCAAATAATCATGCTGGAATGAAAAATCAACATTTTTAAGAACAATATACAATGTTGCCAGCGTTTTTGGTACAAAGTCTATTGTTAAAATTTATTATTGTGACGCAGCTTCTAGCGAATTTTCTGCGGAAGTATAACTTACATGAATAAAATGGTAAAAGCCTATATATCAGTGGTTCTCAAATTGTGTGCCGACGCACACTAGTGTGCTGTGGGAGATTCTCAGGGTGAGCCGCGGAACTTTTGGGAATTTTTGAAAATAATCCATTTGTATTATAATTAGGCATGCAGGCAAGCATGCGAGACTTGAATGCACACTATCCATTAGAAAACTCATAATGAGGACAACCAAAAGTCAATAAAGTCAATTTTTTTTCAACTCTTTTGCTGCATCACTGCCCTCTCAAATAACGCTGCACCGGCGTGCCTGCTAATGACAGCACCACAAACGTAATTGTGGATATTTCAAGTCAATTCAGACTCAGTTGTGTGCAGTTCGTAATGATAACGATATTAGATTATGCGTAAATTCAGCAAAAGCCGTAAAGGATGACAGCAAGTGTACCCTTTTGGCAAACTCGTATACGCTTCCACCTGAATACGATTTTAGAAGGATGCGAATGGAGACCATCATATGGGAATTTTTGGAGGGCCTGAATACAATTTTTAAAAGGATGCGAATGGAGACCTTTAATGGGGAATTTTTTGCGGCATAGAATGGGAGTAACTTTTAATGAACGTCCATTTGCCAGCAACCTGAAAACGGTAAGCAAAACGTCAATATTGCACCCCCCCTGAGGAGAAATTTCTGCAGGCGCCCTTGCAGCTCTTTGATTTACTAAAGGACCGGTTTTTTCAAGCATTGTTTCCCCAAAACGGCTTAGACGAGTTTTGGCTATCTGCTTACAAATTGTATACAATGTTTGGTGTCAAAGCAATGAAAATAATCTCACCGTTTCCATCTTTGTGGCCCTGTGCATATGGATTTTCTGCTTTGACAGAAATTAAAAGCACAAAACAAGATATTCTTGGAATTGACGACAATACACAGGTGTGCTTGGCAATGACACCATCTCGTTTCAATCTTATTTGTTCCCAAAAACAAGCACATCTATCACATTAATTTTTTCACTTTGCTTTGTAGCAAGTGTGTCACGAATTTTTTTCATTGCCTCAGTGATGATTTATTTTTAAATGTTGATGATTTAGGTCTTCAAAAAGGCGTAACACCTTCACAGCAGGTATGATTTGGCCTAAATCAGGCTGTGTACACGTGTCTTATAATTGTTTATTTGAAATTAGGTCAAACTCTGCGTCTTTAGAGCCCTTGATTGACTTTCTAACGTATCTGGAAGCAGAATCATGGCTCAAAAACCCTGTTTTTGGCAAAAATTGAAAAGTTTCACAAAAGCTATAATTTGCCATTTCAGGCCAAACTTTGGCCAGCCATAACTCGGCAGCAGATTAAACTAGAGAGCTATTCAATCCCTGTAAAGACTCGTGAAGACTGAAGTATTTAAAAATGAAAAAAGCATTGAGATTTGGACTTGGGGTTTTTGTTTGATGACGTCATGAGTGGGGTAGGTTTTGCCTTTATTTTTATGACGTCATCGCCAATCCAATGAGCCAATATTGTAGCTCAAAGTTCCATTGGATTCTAGGCCAATACATGAGTCTTTAAAGCCATTGATCGAGTTTCTAGTGTTCCTGGTTCAAACGTTGTGCCAAAAATATTCAAAAAACTTCAGGAACTCCCCAGGGGATTAGCGGGGCTTTCCCTAATTAATATTCTATCATTTTACCAGAACCTTTCAATCAGAAATGTTAGAATGTCAAGCAAACCCTCGAAAGACTGGTACTATAGCCCAGAATCCATGTAAATCCAGCGAAGTTTCGCGTCACGAAATCGGCTCGATTTTTAAACTCCCACCGGACGATGACGTCATCCAATGTTTTGACAGACCTGGCAAAACATCCTGTGGTTTTCTAAACATGGCCAAAAAAGCCGAAAACGCACGCTGAGAAAATTTTTTTTTCAGTCTAAACTACATGTCTTTTAGAGAGGGTTTGAACAGTTTTTTAGCTCGATCTGCTGGTGAGTGATGGCCATATAGAAAAGGGGTGTATTACACCCGAGGTTAGGATTTGTGAACGCAAACATTTTCACAAATTTTTGTTTTTTATCGATAATTTTGGCTGCAGATATGCTAGAAAGCCATTTAAGGGCTTTAAAGACGCAGATTTTGACCTAGTTTCCGACAAAATCTTGAGCCAAAACATGGCTGATTGGGTTGGCACCCAAGGCCAGGTAAAGTTGGCCAAAAAAACTCAAAAATACCCCCATTTGTGACGTCATCCCCAGAAATCCTCAAATTCAAAACGAGAAACGTTTTTTTCATCTGCAGTTTAAGACTTGCTGAATCCGTAGACGGTTTGAACAGCTCTCTAACTCAATCGCCTGGCGAGTTATTGAGTTGCAAACGTTTCAACAATTGCAAGGAAGTGGCGCATGCAGGACTGAAAGGGTGAGGCCAGGTAACATGAACCAAAATGGCCAAAAACCTACCTCACTTATGACATCACTCACAAAAAAACAAAACTCCCAAAAATTTTTTTTTTCATTGCAAACTCCAAGACTTGCCAAGTCCTTTGTGGGCTTGAACAGCTCTCTAGCACAATCGATTGGCAAGTTGTGCAGTTGTTAAGACAACTGAAAACTCCTTGATTTAGACTGATTTTTCGATGCAATATAATCACACACCAGCAGCAAATGTTTTAACAGCATAAACAAACGCAGATTATTTCAAAACACAATATCTGATATAAGCCACACCCTGATCAGAACTGCATGTTGCGCATTTGCAATTATCCATCCAAAACTATGCAATGCTCACTTTGCACATCCAGCTGTTTAGAATCGCCCTTTCCCATACCATAAGTAGCAAAAATTGTTATGTTTTCATGAAGTTGCAAATCTTTGAGAGTAAGAACACTTGTAACCATGAGACTACCTTCTTCAGTGGCACTGTAACAGCAAAATATAATAGAAAACCAAATACAAAACAATTATCAGGCAAGTCAAAGCTACCGAGTTGGTGGTACTAGATCTTTTTGCCATCCTCTCAGACTATAAATTTTGTGTCATTTCCTGCACCATTTCCTCGGGATTTGAACTGCATTTTCTTCCGCAACAGACCCCTTTTCCAGGTTAGATCTGCCACTGGTTGCATCCTTGTCATTCTTGTTTCGGAAGTTGGAAGGAACTTTTCTGGGCTGTGTGTTAAACACTGCATTTATGTTGAACATAATATTTATCTTGCATTGTTCTGTTACGGTAAATCTGAATTATGTGAGATATGGTCAGGGGTGTCAAACATATAGCCCAGCCATCAGGGGTGTCAAACATACAGCCCAGCCAAAACCAGGCCTGTTCCAAGGTTGAATCCGGCCCACGGGAAGATTTGTGAAATAAAAACTTTTTTCTTTGCTTGAGAAGTTTATCCATGCATACTTTGATAATTGGTGACTAGATTTCAATTACTCGAAACCTTAACGCAATTGCTTATATTTTATTGTTTTCCAGTGTTTTCTCAAATGAAATTTTCCCGTTTTTTGCATATTTCCTTGTGGAAGTTCACACCGGTTTGAACCTTAAAACAGGTACGTATGAATATGCAAAAATACAACTACTGTTGATGAAGTTTAACACCAGAACTTTAGGGTTAAAAGTACTGTCCTTGAGTTCCAGTGATGACGATTTCAAAACCTTCGGAGTTCTAGGTACAACTCTAACCAAAATTTGCTACGTAAAGGTTCTGTTTCAATTATTGACCGAAAAATAAACTGCATAGAAATCTGTTCAACAGGGCAAAATTTGAGAATCAGGAAAAATTAGCAACTACAGAAACTACCGCATTGAATTTTAAAACTGTTGAAATCGACATCGCCGGATTTCTAGCGTCAAAAAACACACAGAGATGTTAAAACTATGAGCTCAAATAACCTCCTGTTTCAAATATGTCAACCTGAAGTGAAAACATATTGTTAGGACATAAGGACGTATTGTTAGATGGAGAACTATTCTATGCTCGGACTTGGGCTTATGCTTTTCCTTAAATTGCTCAGTTTTGCTTTTTTTTCTCTATTCCGTGGCAGCCTCTTCCCAAAATGTCTTTAACAAAACAGAGAAAAGTTGACAAAGAATCCAGTTTTCCAACACAGTTGGTCCGTTTCCTATTTTTCATGAGGTGAATGGGATACCTGTATGTTTGATGTGTTCACAGCAGGTTTCAGTGGTGAAAAAAACAGATCTTTTTTTTGGTTTTACCGACAAATCGGTATCAGCCAAGACGGCCGATATTATCGGCGTCAATAGGAGTTAGCAAAACGCTGGTATATTCCTCCCGCATCCAGACAACTTGCACAAGAAAGCACAACGAAGCAAGTCAAGGCAGTTATCTTACAACAACGCTAGCAGGTGCGGTTTCATAAACAAACAGACAAGATTAATCATGGAGCGTGCGTCGGCTGTCACAACCGAAACAAAAGCAACATCGGGAAGATTCGTAATGCTTGAAGCTACCAGGGGCAGGTGTTGTGTATGAAATCATCTCCTTACCGCGAATGCAAAAACCTGTGAGGAAATGTTACGTCATAGAGGGGTTTATGGGGACAATTGTGGAGTGGTATGAGTATTGCACATTACTTGACGCGGTTGGAAGGCTGTACATCCTAAGGAAGATTACAAAAAATTTGCGTTAATTAATCAGAGACGGGCAAATTGCAAAATGCATCGGTCGATTTGTAGTCTTAAGAGAAAATGTGGCTTTATGCTGAAAAGTGATATCAAAAGCTGCCCTTCCGCGACAGACCCCTTTTTTCCAAGTTAGATGCGCCCCTGATGGCAAATGAGTCATTCTGATGAAATCACCAGATCGTTTTGTATGTCAACCATTTGATTTTGACTAGCAGATAATTATCCCTGTCAGAACTTTGTTAACTAGTTGGTATGAGCTCAGGCTTCTGAGAATAGTCACAAACAATTTTGGTTTACACATATTGTAGAAATTTCAAATAATTAAAAACATGCTTGATTTGTATTTTAATTAATGACTGTTTGAATCTTTGGTCAGTAGGGGGTTTAAGATTGCAACTATCACGTTTCATGATTTTTCAAAACAACTGAGTTTTTCAAGCTAGTCCTAGGAAAATGAGGAAAATCTTATTTTGAAGATTCTTGAGGCAAAGGATTTCATTTTCGGTGCTAAATCATGCTGGAAGTTCCACAAAATCACATTTCACATGGCTCCTGTCTTTGTTTTCAGATTATGTTGAATGCAGCTTAAGAAAGTCAATATTATAATTACCAGATTTTTCCGACCATAAGGCGCACTTAAAATGTTTTAATTTTCTCTGTGGTGAGTTTAAGGCAATGTGCTGATTCTGCTGATTGCTCTAATGCGTTGATTGCATGACATCAGGCACCTGGTTGCAAAATGGCCAATGTAACTCATTTTCGTGCTCGGGGTTAAAGTGTGATGTTACGCTTGTATCGCTGGTGTAATTCCTTAGTAAATTAAAGCATAGTTGTCCTGTTTTGATGTTGTTATAAGGATGGCTGTCATTCTCAATAATCAAAAGTGCGCCTTATGATACGGTGGGCCTAATGTATGGATCTGGTTGTGCTTTCTCATCTAGAACCAATTTTACGTGGTAAGTGGTGCTATTTATTTCCTAGATACGATTTTGTTGTAAACAAACCATGGTGTTACGTAACAAACAAAAAACAATTGCAATGAGCAGTGTTTGCAGTAGCTAGTGCACACCGCAGATTATATTACTGCACAAGGGTCCTGACTACATCGACGCACACCGAATCACACCTGTGCACAACTTCTATGTTATTCTATTTGTGTCTAGCACATTAGGCATGTGTGACAGGTTGAACTCCCTCATGTGTGCGGTAATCCAAGCAAGTTTAACCTGTCGGATTTGAATTCATTCGTATGTTATCTGAGTTTTGCTTTATTGAATGCACCCAATAAGCCAGTGCGCCTTATGTATGAAAAAAGAACAGCATTCAATTCTTGATGCTGCGCCTTATAATCCAGTGTGCCTAATCGTCCGAAAAATACGGTATGTGATTTGTGTTGTTGTGTTGAAAAAACTTTGGCATCACAATACTTGAGGCATTCTGCATTGCATTTTGATGAACTAAAAACAAAAATGTACACACAAACTATTGCAAAACAATGTTTCTGCTTATAATCCCCAACAAAGTTTCTCCACTGTTGTAACTTTTAAAAGTACAGAAGTGAATGCTGTGAGTGCCATCGCATGGACAAATTCAGCATTTTTTCATTAAAGTATGACAAACAACAACAACACTGAAATGAACTTTGCACACTAGTGCAGCCACACTGGAAAAGAACGACACCTTTCAGCAATCTCTACAACAAGCCAGCCATCTCTCACAAAAATTCTGACTTTTTCATTTTGCATTCTAGGAAAAATTGCAGCTGGTTATTAGTGTTGCCAACTGGCAATATTTTATTTGTGGAAGTGATTGGCATAAGTGTTTGTGGTTTAGCATATATTTCAAATTTGGGATTTTCAATATTTTTCAAGAACCAGTTTTTATGTCATTTAAAAACTGAACTAAAATTATGTCTGAAATGCCCAACAAGTTTGTGGCAAGAAACACTCATGGGACTCCTCTGAAACAGTGCACTGTTGTCATAATAACTTGTTTAAAATCTATTACCACTCTTAACACATTCGCAGTCAGGTTAATTCAAGCGGTTCGCGCAAAAACAGCTGGATCACAGTGGCTTTGCCTGGGAAATTCTCCGGTCTGGTAAGCGCCACAGACCTGGAAAAAGTCTCAAAAGACTCGGCAAGTCTTGTAGTTTGCACTCGAAAAAAATAGGGCTAAGAAATCCAATGGTCATCAGAATTAATTGGTTTGATCCATGAGGTCAATTTCAAGGTCATAATACAGGTCAAAAGGTCATCATCCCAAAATTAACCCAAATCACAAAAATGAAGTCAGGTTTAAGTTCCTGGCTCTTTCCCCTTTTCAAAGATACCTTACTTTTCCAGATTGGACCACTAGTTCAAACGATATGGGGTTTTGAAGTTGGGCCCCCTCGTTTATTTTCTCGAAATTTCCAAAAAATTAACCCCTATATCTCGGAAACTGATCACATGATAAAACAAAATTTTAGATTTGGGGTTTGGGGGCCAAAATCAACATGTATGCCAAATTTCATTAAATTCTGAAAGGGTAGGGTTCACCTCATTGGACGACTTGACATGGAATGACCGTTTGGCCATATTGGCTGAATGCTAAAACTCGCCAGTTAATTGAGCAGGAGAGCTGTTCAAACACTCAACAGATGCGGAAAGTCGTGTAGTTTCAATTTGAAAAGAAAAATTAAAAGGTTTTCGATTTTTGTTTTTTGTTGGTGACATCATAATGGGAGTATGTTTATGCCAATTTGGATACGATTATCAGGCCCTGGGTGCCAATGCCAAGAGCAAATTTTTCGACTTGAAATTTTATTAGAAACCAGGTTGTTCGACTCGAAATTTTATTAGAAACCAGGTTGTACGAGTCTTTAAAAGGTTTGATTTGCTTTCTAGCATTTCTGGTTAAAAAATTATGGCCAAAAAAGGCAAAAAAATAGGGAAATCCCCAGAAATCCCTTTGGGGATATTTTATAAAATAAGCAATGAGGATATTTTGAGACTAAAATCTCATTAATGAGAGTTTTCAGATGATGTATTGCACATGCCAGTAGCCTGTGTGCTCGTTGAGTTATTTGCATTCAAAATTTATGTCATGCATGAGTGGTTTTGATGACTACTCATTTTCTTTACCCCAAAATTAATGTAAGAGCATGGATTTTTTAAACTTTTCTTCACAAGTGAAGATAAGATACTTGAGACAAATTTTTGTTAAGTTTCTGCAACAATAACATGATTACAGTGAGAATGATTTGGTTTTAGTTAGTTGATGACTTTCTTGCTAGTCGTTATGCTTCATTGAACGCAAAACGTAGTCATGTGGTATGGTCCATAACTTCACAAAGCCTTAACCGATTTCAAAAAAATTTAATGTCTTGAAATCAGCATGAGAATTTTTATTCTGCTTATACAATTTGAGGAAAATCTGAGATGGTATTTTGACTGGCTGGGACAGTTGACATAGAATGACCCAGATTTGAAATAAAGATCGACCGATTTTTTGGGACTGTTACCGATACATCAGCCATTCATGGACCGGTAGCGGGTACTGATAACCGATATTTCCAAACTTTTTAATTCTTGTTTTCTGCTTCATTGTTAAAAATATATTGCATTCTGTGACTTACGTTTTTTCTCTAAAACTACAAAAATAATGATTTACGAGCTAAAATTTTTCAAATTGCAGCAATTTCAATATTTTGATAAAATTTTTAATTAATGTGATTAACTTGTTAGCAGAGTATAGGCTACGCAATGAATAATAAATACAGTCCCACGAATAGAAACATAATTTAAAAAATAACAAAGCACTAAGAACAGAACACTGAACCAAAAAGAACTGCTTACAGTGCTTACAACCAAAAAACAAAAACAGTGCTTGAAAGTTGGAAGGTGGTGAAGAATGAAAAGGTGGAAGAAAGTACAAAACAGGGCATCAAGTCAAGCAGGTTAAAGTTAGCACAATACTGCATTAAATTAACCATTGCTAAAAATTAATTTTTCTAAACACTTGTAACTTTTTTGCAAGATGATTTGACTTGCTTCGTTGTGCTTTTCAAGTTGTCTGGATGGGTGAGTAATATAACAGCATTTTGTCAATACCTTCTGAGTCCGATTGTTTTGCCCGATATTGATATATCGGTAAAGCCCAAATATCGGCTGATATATTGGTCTATCACTAGTTTGAACAGCTCCCTAGCACAATCGACTGATGAGTTATGGAGTTGCAAAGACTTGGCCAATATGGGAACATTATACCTTTTAGCATAACTCGGCTGGCTCCCAAGGTGTTAACAAGCGCCAAATGCCAACTTGACAGAATTTTGGTAGCCCAGAATTCACCTGACACTAAAAGCAACTGAAATGTTTTGAAGTCTTTTCAAGGTCTACCTTCTCAGCCCAGTTTCTCTTTGCCTACTTTCCAAGGTTTTCAGCCTTCAGGTGTTTTTTGTAACAAAAAAAAACTGGTGTTCTTTGTCCTGTTTGGCATATTTTGTCTAGGTGGACTTGGCTACTCTGGCTGGTACAAAATAATTTGACATCTATCCAAAAGAATTTTATGCAAAATGTGTTACAAATGTTACTCAAGCAACCATGTACTTACTTCACACATGTGCGTTTCTGGAGCTCTGAAGGGATACTGTCACCAGGAGACACGGTCAGAGGGCTTCCTGAAGGTATTTTATGTATTGTTGCAATAGATACCTAAATTTAAAATATTTCACAAAATTAAAAGAAATAAACCTTGTGAGAAGTGGTACGATGATACAGAGCTACAACAGTTGTTCCCAACTGGGCCTCCTTTTAACCCAGAGGTCCACAAACATATTTTGAAGGTCGATGCCCACTGCATAAGATGAAACAAAATAAGGAAATATCAAACTGCCCAGCTTGGTTGTCTAGTTTGCCAAAAACACGAATCGACTGCAAATCCAGAATCTAGGCAACATCACATGTTTGTTTACTTTGACAAAAGTATACAAGTTGCAATTATCCTGAGCTTAGCAACACTTTATACCACACAATTCATTTTGGAGCATAAAATATGAATAGACTTAACAGTTTCATCAACACTAAAAAAGCCTGCAAAAAACTGTACATTTTTATTTTGAGACGTTTCGGATTATTCTTAATCCATCTTTAGTCAAAAAAATAAAGCAACACTCGGCAATGCTAGCAATTCAAAACCAAGAGACTCTGTGACGCAAGAAGTAACAGTCTGACGCAAAAGACGTCAAAAGCAAAACCAAAAGTTCTTCCAAAAGTTCATAAGGACAATGTTCCACTGAGACCAATTCTCTGCTCGATTGGCAGTTTAACCTATCAATGCGCCTCATGGCTATCAAAATCTTTAAAGGAGCTGCGCTGGCACCCATCCACAGCAAAAGACACATTCCATTTTATCAAGATGATAGCTGACCATGAACTTGGTTGTAACCATACAATGTGTTCATTCGATGTCAAAAATCTATTCACAATTCTTCCTGTTGATATCACTGAAAATTTTATCCTGGACACGGTCTTCGCTGATAAGGAGAGTAAATTTCATTGTTTAAATCGAACGGAACTTCAAAAATGCTTAATTCGACTTGTAAAAATACTGTTCTGCAATTCAACGAAAAATATTATACACAGGTAGATGGAGTAGCAATGGGTTCACCGATTGCACCTTTGACGGCAGATGTATTTTAAGTACTGGTTAATTGATAACGTTAATAAGATTGGTTGCTCCCCTCAAATAATTTGCCGTTATGTAGATGATATTTTCTGTACGTTTGATACCAAAGAGAAGACAGATAAGTTCTTTTATAATACGTAAGCTTTTCAAGCGGTGGAAGCAGACGGACAACTGGCACATTTGGATGTCTTATTGACAAAAAATGAGACCGGGATTGAATCAACTACAGTGCATCCTCGATCATCCGGCCATGTTGGGCAACCTTTTTCCAAAATCTTGGCCGGATAAGAAAAGTATCTATCGCAGGTGCCCACCGTCCACCACCTACACCACACTTAAAAGAACCTAAAGAAAAAAGAACGAAAAAACGAAACTACGTAATAATATAAACTTACAAAATAAGAAACAAGCTTCTTGACAACATTGTTTGTTGACTTTCTAGTTATTTTCCATTGTAAAACGTGTAGATTTTAGAATAAATAATTGAATGTACCTCCCTGTTGAACCCGGCCGGTTAGTCGAGGGGCCAGTTAATCGGGGGCCGGAAAATCGAGGATGTACTGTACCTACAGGAAAAACGCTCATACCGGACTGTACAATAAATGGGAAAGTTTGTCGCCATTGCAATACAAAAAGAGTATAATTCAAAGTTTATTACATCGTTCCTATGAAATTTGCAGTTCTTACCAATCAATTCACAAAGAATTCCAAAATATTAGATCCTGATTCCTTTGCAATGGATACCCGGACTGGTTTATAGACAAGCAAATCAAAATATTTCTCAACAAACGTTATAAAAACACTCCTAAAAACAAGCAAGAGAAGACGACTGACATTCGAAGAATTCTTCTTTACCTGCCCTACCTTGGCGAAACATCTCTACAACTAGAAAAAGAATTGCGGAACTTTTTTAGAAAATATCTGAAAGAACTTGCTCATCTGTCTCTCATTCATAAAACACATACGATTGGAGATCATTTTAAGTACAAGGACAAGCAAGCACATCTGGAACGAAGCAATGTGGTATATAAACTTAAATGTTCGTGTGGTCATTCTTATATTGGACAAACTCAAAGAAATTTGAAATTTCGCCTGGATGAACACAATCCTTTAAAATCGAACCACCAAGCTACCGATGTAGCCAAACATTTATACACATATCCAGATCATTTCATGGACTTTAAAAATCCCGAAATCTTGGCATCTGCTTTTAACTACCGCGAATTATTAATTAAAGAGACACTTCTGATACAAGAACAGCAACCCGAGATTAATGTAGACAATTTTTCCACC
>Ga0210059_1008438_pt1 | contig 16256 bp, 5 predicted proteins | sample Ectturendosymbi2_FD_188042 | JGI IMG/M metagenome (GOLD analysis project Ga0210059, IMG submission 188042) | Ecteinascidia turbinata endosymbiont from Florida, USA - Sample 2 (SPAdes) (version 2) | ecosystem: Host-associated > Tunicates > Ascidians > Unclassified | place: Key West, Florida...
CTATCTCTACCAACAGCGCTGGCAAACTGTTTTATTACTTGGTTATGAGGTGATCCAAGCGAAGTTTCATGAAGATCTGCTTTGTTTCGTTGTCATTGATTAGATAACGCAATGCACGCACACCAGCAGCTCGCACTTCTTTGACATCAGAGACCAACGTGGCTTTCAAACTTAAAAACAAAAATACTGTGTGTCAGCTTACCAATTGGAATGGTCGGGACAAGGGCGTAACGAGGGGGGCGAGGGGGCACAATTCCCCAGGCACCGAATCACTGCGGGGGAGAATGACTGCAGGCTGTGCTGAAAAGTCCAGCAATGTCACAAACACTTTCATCAATGCAGTACATTTGCTTCCGAAAGATTTCAGGTTCGAACACGGGTGCGCCAAACTTGCTGCTTGTTCCGGGTGGCATCTAACCTCGTTAACCCCCTGGGTCTGGACTTAGGGTAGAGTGAAAGTATCTTCAAAGTTACAAAACAAGGATATATTATAGTCCAGATATAAACGAGTTATTATGCTTTCTCTTATCTAACGAAATAATCTGAACCGTAATTTACTGTGTCAATTGCAGATGTGATGTAATAATTCTAGAACGTAAACCGTTTCAAAACACATTCATTTGCACTGAACTTGAAAAGGACACACAGCCAACAAACATCATGCTACAGCTGCCATACCTTGCAAAAGTATAAATAATAAATAAATTTTTGTGTGCTCTACGGCATATTAATAAAAACCATCATGCCATTCTTACCAAGTCATTATAACTTCCATAGGAAATTCGATCAAAGAATCATCTGCTGTGTTGCACAGAAGCTAAACAAACATGTCGAACAAATGAGTCAGGATCAAACCATTCCATACAGATAATTCACCCGACTACATTGTTAGGAATTTATTTTCTACTTATAAAAAATGACTTGGAAGTCCTATAACATGAATGCCTAATTGCTCTACTATATAGTGGTTCACAACTTGTGGTGACACGAATACCACTAAGTGATACGCAAGGGCTTTCCCAGGTGGGTAGTGAGGAGTTTCCACGTCATTTACGAAGTTTGTCCGATCAATTTGTGGGGCTTACTATTAAAACTGTAGCAAATAAAGAGTCCTTGCAATATTGAACCACCCTGTAATTCAATGTTACATGTGGTTACTGCAGTTAAACAGCTGTTGCTTTGAAATAAATTATTAAAGTAAATGCAATTGTTGCCTACGCATTTATGATACATAACGACACTGTGCAAAGCCAGGGTCTCCAAACTTTTTTGTCACAGGGCCACATAAGTTTTTACACAACAGTTCAAGGGCCAGACATCAGATTGTTTTGGGATATGTTACATTGTACCAAATCAGTTTAAGTTTTTCTTAAACATATTATTTTTCCATTATTGACAAAATGTCTTTGTGGGCCATATTTTGGAGACCCTGGTGTAAAGGATAAAACACAATGAGAGATTTGTATTTTTTGTTATCTTGACACTGAGATGGGACACAATTTTACAAAAGTTTAGTCACCATTGTGAGTTAAGTTGCTGATATTCCTGTAATGTTTTTCACTAATATTTTTAGCTAATACCATTTTTTCAATCTAATCATTCATCATTTATCTAATTATGACTATGTATAGACCAGCTTGTTGAGAACAGTTCAGTTGGTTGTAGCCGTCACAATGAATTGTTTTTTCTTAATCGTGAGTAGATTACAGCATATCAATCTTTTCTGGAACAGGTGGTATGCAGCGACAGTAAAAACCAATCAGATATTACATCAGCAAAAAATCAAGAACCACTGCTCTAGTAGCAGCTTGATACATACCTTAACAAGGTTGTTAAGATGACCTAATTTCCTTGAGGTTGCAATAGGCTGTTGGTTTGATACATTCAAAAGAATTTCTTTTAGGATGTCATTTGGCTCTGCACATGTGAAAATATACACAAAATTTCAATAACGTAGCAATATAACACATTTCTCTATAAGAGCAATTATTGATAGGGGTCTACAACCTGCACAAGAACCCAAATTTTAATTTTGGTCTCCGAAAACCAGTGAATTTGCATTTATTAATATAAGCTATTGAGCACTGTATTTGCATGAAAATTAGTAAAAGTCTTTACAGAAATACAACAAACTGTTTAGTTATTTGCAACATATTCAGAACTTTATTCAAAATATAAAACTGGTTTGCTGAACCTTGTTGCTTTGACACAAAAAAGTTGGATTTAAAAAAAATCAACCCACATTGAAGCAGAGTCAATATTTGATCCTCAGCACTGGCCAATATGTCTTGAGCTAGTCGATTACTAATACAAAATAGCTGACATGGACAAATAACAACAGCACTGTAAGTATTAATGCTGCACCAGTGCCAAATGTTTATACAAGCATGGTACACTACTACAAAAGTGCACCAAGTTTTAAGTGTTCCTAATATTCTGTGCAGCTCACATGTGAAATAAGGAGAGCCAGATATATATTAATGAGAAATAATTCACAAAACACTTGAGATTATAAGCTCTGAACAGTCTTGTGAAACACAGTTAATGATGCATGCTGATTAAAAGTCACTAACACCACTGGTTAGCGGTCCAGTGCTACCTGATGCTTCCACTATTATTACACTTTGAAACAAAGAGGCACTGGTAATGCACTGCCAGCTGAGTTACTTCGATTACAATCTCCAGTGAAATCTTATAGAAATATGGGCAAATTACAATAAACCAATGTTTGGAAAAACTGGAGAATTACACAAGTGCAAAGCACATTCCAATGATAACAAAATGTTTTGAAAGACAGTAAATTACACAAAAATATTATTACCATATATTATAAACTAGACATGGCTAATCAAAGAAAACACCAACGTGACCAGCACACACAAAACTGGGTTTATTTTTTCAGTCATAGACCAAATTTTTTTGAAATTACTGAAAAAATTTAAGACAATTCAATCATGATGTCTCAAAAGGTAGGCTAGTGGATACTGTTACGGCAAGTTTTAATACTATTATGGGAAAATGACTGTGATAACTCAGCAAAAAAAAACTCAGGCACAACACAATCCTGCAATAATACAAAGGTTATGGATCATTAAATTAATTAGCAATAAACAGCAAGCCCCTACCTCTTGTTAAATCCAATGGTATATTGTCATCCCGATGTTCAGACCTGGAACCTGAGAAATAGTCAGATAGAGCCAAATAAGTTTTTGTACAAATAGAGATATTCAGAAATATGTGTATTACAGTTATGAAAATAACTATCCTTTGTTGGCTAGTGGAGATTGTTGTGTCTTTGATGCTTATCAGCACTCCTAGTGAAAACTTACTGTAAAGCAGCACATTGATATTTTGTTTGCCATTGGGCAAGATTTCACGCATTTTACTTCATACATCAGCTTATTCATGCATTTTTACTTCATACATTAGCATTACAAAATTTCTGTTCGTAATAATGATGGTATCATAGCACTTACTAATCACTGGTAGCTGGGATTGAAACTTACAGTGCAACCAAGGTTTCATGTAGAAACGCACATGTAAGCATGTTTACAAGTGATACATTGGTTGCACTCCTACTTAAATCTTGGGTGTAACAGCTTTGTGAAGTGTTATGACATCATCACAACAAGCAGAATTTTGCAATGCTTTGCTTGAACAAAAACCCAAGAGTGATTAAAACATACATTGCAACAGTATTGATATTTGTGTTGTTACTTGAAGCCTTGAGTGGATTGGGTCGATTTCTGACAATTCTTAAAACTAAAGTCATCATTTACAGTTGGCACTATTTGCCCTAATCTTTATAAGATGCACTACCAGCTCTAAGCTATTTTGCAAGTGGTCTGCAGGGAACTTTCTGGAAACGGTGACTATTTTTGAACAAAAATTGTCAATTCATCAAAATCAGCATCAAGAAAAAACAAGAACTAACTAACATTTCTTTGCTCACACAACTGATTACAGTGATTGATGCATTGCAACCAGAAGTGAATGTTTATCATTGTTGGCACATATTGTTTGCAAATTACGCATTTGTACTTTGTTGAAGTATCAGCTGCTACATCACAATTACCCACATATACTTCTCTGCAAACTGCTGTTCATTAGATCAGCTTTTATTCTGATCCATCACTAAGGGAATAACAAATACTATTTGACAACATGTACATTGTACACTATAAATATATCAAACAAAACTGAGTGTAAAACAATATGCACAAATCTCAGAATGGCTTGCGTTGCACTTGAGACAAACTTTTTGATTAATTAAAACTGTGATGTTTTCATGTAGAAATGCACTTTAACACTTTGACGTTCGGGTTAATTGAAGCAGTTCGCAAAAAACAGCTGATTCGCACATGGCTTTGCACGGTAATATCTCCGCTCCTGTACGGGTTACGGACCTGGTTGAAGCGCCAAAAGACGCGACAAGTCTTGTAGTTTGCACTCAAAAAATTTTTTGCATGGGGGGCGCAAGTTTTTTGTTAGTGACGTCATAAGTGGAGGACTTTTAAGCCACCTTGGCCTACTTTGCCTGGCCCTGGATGCCAACTGTTAGCTCAGGGGTTCCCAACCTTTTTCTTGCCATGTATCCCTTCAGCATTCCGACAGTTGAATACGTACCCCTTAGCATTTCACCAGATAAGCATGTACCCCTTTAGCATTTCAACAGATGAACAGTACCCCTAAAATTTATTTTGACAAAATATTTGGTCATGGATATATTTAACAATGAGCAGGTAATGATTTTTGAAAATAATATTCGCATATATGGTAGTATTTCACTGAGGTGTTTATTGGAAACTAGGCTACAATCCAAGTCTTTTGATACTTTGGATAACCTGCTAAGGTTTCAGGTTCAAACGTTATGATCTAAAGTAATAAAAATATTTGACTAATTAGCTGATTAATTAGTTTATTTATTTTATATCATTACTTTTGAACCAGACACGCTAGAAAGTCAATCAAAGGCTCAGAAGACTCAGACTCCAGCCTAGTTTCCAATAAAAATTTCAGCGAAATACTTTGGCCTAGCGGTTGGGTCTAGGCCAGGCAACATGAGCCAAAATGGCACTAAAACTACTTCACTTATGACGTCACTCACAAACAATCCGCAACCCCCAACCAAAAAATTTTTTTTAGTGCAGACTAGAAAACTGGCCAAACCATTTGAGCCCTTGAACAGCTCTATAGCTCAATCAGCGGAGGAGCTATGGTGTTGGTATGGCAACCGAAAACTGCCAGTTTTGGGCCGATATCCAGGTACAAATATATCTTACGCCAGCTCTCAAAGTGTTAATAAAAGCATAGGTAATTTGGTATCCATACTAAAGTGGAACAAATGAACTAAAGAAGATTGCTTTTGCTGTTTGTATTTCATTTGTAAAAATACAGACCAACTGTCATAACAAAAATATATACATTATGAAAATAATTTATAAGCTTAAATTACAAGCAATCATTTCTGTGAAGTTTACACCAGCTCAATGCAAACTTCTTTCACGTCTACAAACCTTCAAAAAATTTTGAATAAATTCATACTTTTTGAATTCTTAGTTTAGACTTCATTAACTGTGCAGGTCTAGCCATTTACATGATCACATATTTCAACAGAGCATCAACAAATTGTCAGTGGTCATCTGCGTTTTTTTTGGTCATTTTTCAATCACAGATTAAAATTGTTTTTAAACGACTGAAAAAAATTAAGTCAATTCAGTCACAAATATAGACTGTATAGAATACTGTTACAGCGAGTTTCAGTACTACTGTGGCACGAATACAGGGGCACTGAGTAAACAATCTTGTTTTATCTTGGAAATTGAATTTATCTTTTTATAGTAATAACTGAAGCTTTCATGTGAATGAACTAACGTTACTAGCAAGTCACTACAAAATATACAAACAAATTCTAAAGTGCTAAAATTTATAAATGATAATTCTGTGCAGGAAAATGTGTGGTCACATACGGAGAGTACTTCTTCCACGTATACTTTTTATCTTTTGAATTGACGACGGCCCAAAAGTCTTCATTGTCCTTTATGTCACACTTACAAACAACATTCTAGGTTTCTATTAACTCATTTCAAATAACTTGAGCTTTGTAAAGCTTTATGCTACATCATAAGGTTTGCTTTGCTAAACATCTGTGAAACAAAATATATATAACATGTCATTGTAATCTACAGTTGCACTGCACTACACAAGTAGGTTAAATAAGTTTAACAACCCAGAGAGCCAAAAATTGTATTTTCTTGATACTGTTCTTTGCATGCACTAAGGATAAATGGGTATTATGGAATTAAATTTTAAAATTTATAAGTTTGAACTTTGCTTCAGAATAGCACAGCCACACAACTTTCTTCCGCATGTGACTTCCACAGTTTGCACTCATACTTCAGTAACTTAGCACAGCCACACAACTTTCTCCTACATGTGCCTTCCACAGTTTGCACTCATACTTCAGTAACTTTTACAATCTCCACTTGAGCTAAACATTGTTGTTACAAACCCATCATGACCACCTGATAATTGTTAGAATTCCTTTTTTGGATGTTGTGTGTATTCCATATGTCACAGTATGAAGTAGAAACATCACAATGCAACTATTTTTATGCAAGATGCATGACATGATGATCTTTGGAACATAATGACACCCGTTTAACATGTTATCAGCTAAAAGATTTCATGCAATCAATCAACTAACTTTGTTCATTGAAATATCAACAAGATCAAGAAAAAATAATGAGTCAATCGGACCATGTGAACATTGATGGGCTTCAAAACTGACATTCTAAAAGGCTGTCTTGTAGTAAGTGCTTTAACACCTTCGCTTTGGTGCCGGGTGGATTTTTCCTTTAAAGGTATATTTTGACCATATTGGGCAAGTCTTTGCAACTCCATAACTCCCCAGTGATTGAGCTAGAGAGCTGTTCAAACCCTCAAAAGATGCAGAAGTCTTCTAGTTAACTTTGAAAAAATATTGGAAAGTTTTGAGCTCCAGGTTTTTTGTGGGTGACATCATACGTAGGATAGGCTTAGGGCTTCGTAGATGAGGTCATCGACCCTGGGCGCCAACAACTAGACATATATAATTTTTTGACTCAAGCTTTTATTGGCAACTACACTACAGTCATAGTCTTTCGAGCCTTTGATTGGCTTTATATTATTTCTGGTTCAAAAGTTACGGCCAAAAAAACTAAATTTGGATAAAATTACCCAAAAAGATTTTTTACACAGATTTTGCTTATTTTGCCTCTGGAACCAGAAACGATAGAAAGCCAATCAAAAGCTGAAAAGACTCAGATTTTAGCTTAGTTTCCAACAAAAAGCTTGAGTCAAAAAACTCTGTCTAGTGATTGCTACCCAGAGCCAGGTAGCCTGAGCCAAAATGGCCTAAAATCGACCCCACTTATGGCGTCATCCACAAGCAAACCCAAAATTCAAAATGTTCAAATTTTTCTCTTTGCAATCTAGAAGACTCACTGCATCTTTTGCGGGTTTGAACAGCTCTATGAGCTCAATAGGCTGGCAAGTAATGGGGCTGCAAAGTGGTGCAAAAATAACAGCTCAATGCTTAATTTTAAAGTAAGAATACATCATACAACACTGAAGGTGTTAAGCACCACAGAAGCCAATTAACTGTCGTTTTGGCACAATTTTTACAATAACTTGCAAACCACTGAAGCTACGTCAACACATACAACATTGCAAGAAAAGTCTTGTGGTAGCACATTTTTTTATGTTTTGATGGCTTATTTGTGGCATCATTTGTGTTATAAAGCCTGAAAAAAAACTTTTTGGTGTAGCCAAAACATTATTACTTTGTTCAAAGACTTGTGAAAATAGAACCAAACAATTTAGAAAATTTCATTCTGCATAAAAAAAGGTCAGTCATCATCAAATCTTTCAAAACCTTTTGGCAAAAAAACTCATTAAGTTTTTTTGGGGTGCAACAGAGAAAAGTTCATTTATGGGATGTGCTTTTGTTATTTTTCACCTTCAAAAACAATATCCCTAGTTTCAGATGTCAATAAAATCTGAAGATTGCAGAAAATATTGACATTCACGTCTTAAAACACCCTGCTAATTTTCAAGTATAAATATTAGGAAGAGAAAAGTTATGGCAATTTAAAATCTAAATTGCTGACAAAATATTGATGAAATGTTTATGCAAAGGATTTTTTGCATTCTTTCAAATTAAGCACTCTAAAAAACACTATTGGCAAAGGTTTTGGTCTACGAAAAGAAAACTCAATGTGTTTAGTATTGAAAACATATGTTTTTTCATCTAAAAATTATTTCCCCCTTAACAATGAGCAACTTTTTTAGTATTTGTGGTTAGTTCTGATGCAACCCAAAAAACGTTTCAAAAAAGCCAACAAGTAAGCATGAAGCTAATATCTTAGAGGTGAGCACAAGCTACCAAAATATTTTCCAGCAAACTAAAAAATTACTTTTTTCTAATAAATTTCAAATGCAAACATACTTTTCTGGGGTCTAATCAGAAACTTCCATCGAAAACATGATGCTGAAAATCTGACATATTGACTTCTGCGGCCCTTGATGCAGGGTTGCGATATCGGAGGTAAAATGTCTGACGGTGACCTTTCTAATATTTCTGACTTAAACCTTTCCAAATTTTCTCATTCCAACTCCTCAACAAAACGTGAATGAAGTTGGGCTGTCAACATTTTTGTACCAACTAGCAATTAATAGAAATCGTGGTACACAACAACAATATTGTTTTATTAAAAATTTCAGAAGAAATTGTACCATTTCAACAGGAATTCCTAACTTAGTAGTGCAATGTAATAAGCGATTTAATTGGACTTCTGGAGTCAGACAAACAAATCCGACACTGACCCCTAGTGTTGTTAGGAATCTGACTCCAATTCCAACCAAAACTTCCGACTCCTTGCAACCTCAACTCTGCCTTTAATGTCTATCAAATAACATGTGAAAGAATTAAGTGTTCAATTATCCTCACAAATTTCTTAATCCATGCTCTCCCTGTAAAAAGTTAGCTCACTTGCCCCACAAACCAGAGCTACAGAACCAAAACCCAGATTTCATGCTCCAGCTCCATCATCAAAAGTTTTTTTTGTTTTACAAAAACTCAATGCACAGTTGCCAAGTATTTGCTGCAGAGTTCAAGCAAAAAATATGAAATGAGAAGTAACATGCTTGAATGCCCAACAAAAGATCTGATGAACACCTTATTTCTGGAATTTTTAACACTGGCACCTGAGTGGATTCGGGGATTTTCGGGAAAAAAACGCCTAAACACGTGGCTTTGCACGGGAATCTCTCCACTCCTGTATGGGTTACGGACCTGGTCGAAGCGCCAAGTCTTCTAGACTGCACTCGAAACAAATTTTTTGCTTGAGAGTGCAGATTTTTTGTGAGTGACGTCATAAGTGGAAGACTTTTAGGCCACCTTGGCCCACTTTGCCTGGCCCTGGGCGCCAACTGTTAGATGATAGTATTTCACTGAAGTTTTTACTAGAAACTAGGATACAATCCAAGTTTTTTGATACTTTGGATGACCTGCTGGGGTTTCAGGGTCAAAGGTTATGATCCAAAGTAATAAAAATATTTGACTAATTAGCTAACAAAATACAGTACTTTATTAATTTGTTTATTTTAGATCATAACTTTTGAACCAGAAACACTAGGAAGTCGACCAAAGGCTCAAAAGACTCAGACCCGAGCCTAGTTTCCAATGAAAACTTTAGCGAAACATATTGGCCTAGCGGTCGGGCCCTAGGCCAGGCAACATGAGCCAAAATGACTCCAAAACTACTTCACTTATAATGTCACTCACAAAAAATCCGCAACCCCCAACCAAAAAATTTTTTTTCGAGTCTCATCTACTAGACTGGTCAATCCGTTTGAGCCCTTGAACAGCTCTCTAGCGCAGGGGTTCCCAACATGAGGTACATGTACCTCTGGGAGTACATTTGCCTATCCGAATTGGTACAGTTGAGGTTATCAATAGAAGGCAAAAATATATTTGCATGTTGTTTCTTTTCAAATCTTTACACATATATCACTTAATATTGTTTTCAAATGTCATTATATGTATACTGTTAAATGTATCTGTGAAAAATCATGAGAAAATATTTTGTCATCAGGAGTTTTAGGGGTACATGTTCATCTGTCAAAATTGTACATCCTTATCTGTTGAAATGCTATAGGGGTACATGGTCATTTGTCAGAATGCTGTAGGGGTACATGGTCATTTGTCGGAATGCTGAAAGGGTACATGGTAAGAAAAAGGTTGGGAACCCCTGCTCTAGCACAATCGGCGGAGGAGCTAGGGCGTTGGTATGGAAACTGAAAACTGCTATTTCTTAGGCCGAAATCGAAGTACGAATATATTGTACACCGGCTCTCAAAGTGTTAAGAACTGCACAAGTTAGTGCTTTGGCTTCAATGATCAATTAAAATTTTGATTCGTAAATCTACAGAAGTGAAAATCTACTTGACAAAATCCAAAACCATTCATTTTTGGATATCTGTCACTTAGGAAAGCTGCCACCCGGAACAATAGCCCATAGGACTTACTGAGTTCTTTACATTTATTATCATTAAAGTCAGTTAAACTTCACAAGGTGCTGCTTTCATGTCAAAAATTTTGAAATCACAAATGTATATAACAAAAGTTTCTTTGTCCTCTGACCACTTCAAACCACCTCCACTTCAACTTCAACTTTAATACTTTAGGGTGGAGAAGATCATATTTATGTCATTACCTCTTTATGAACATTCTTAAGTCAGTGCAAACTTTAATTTCTTTGTGTCTTGTCAATTTTTTTCACAAAACGATTTTCACATGTACCATATTTAAGACTGTAAGGATTGGCACAATATCAATAAATCATCATGGAATGGTTTACTTTCATACATAAGGCGCATCAATCTTTCACAAATCCATTAAATTCTTCACCTTCAGTGTCTCAGTTTACATCAAGTATGTCCAAATTCCTCTTGTCACTACCTTAAGCATGCCTCATAGTCTAAGCATGTCTCTTAATAGGTGCCATTTTGGGGTCTTAAACACACCATAACATTATCTGTTGAAACAATATATACGTCTTACTCAGCAAGGTACCTGACTGAGGTAGCTGTAATGGTCCAACAATCCATAAAGCAGTGTGGGTTCTTCAATACATAAGGTATCAGATTATAAAGCAAACCATCATTTCTTTAAGAATATTAATAGATTTCAAGTATGCCTCTGGCCTCCAAAATATGGTACATTATTGCATTATATTCACTCCATACATTCATCATGCCAGTTTCCTTCTGCAGTTCTATGCATTGCCTTACCTTAGCTTTCAATTTGCAAGTTACATGGCAGCAATACAAATGTTATTAACTCATTCGTGCTGCACTATGTTAAAGCAACAATGCCATAGCACAATGTTTTGCAACTACCATGGAGTGAGAACTCCTCTGCATGGTGCAACACAGTATTGTAGACTAAGTTTGATTATCATGTATGATGTGTAAAATCCATTTTTCTAGGTGGCAGTTGTCCTTGATAGTGATCATCTTAGGGACTTATCTATGTGGCAGTTTCTAAAAATTATTCAATTAATGATACTACCTCAAAGCACCCAAAGGCAGTACAAAATGGCATTAGACAAACTACTAAACAATTTGAGAGGTGACGTACAATATATTTGCACTTCGATTTCGGCCTAAAAAACAACAGTTTTCGGTTGCATTACAAACACCTTAGTTCCTCCACCGATTGCGAGAGCTGTTCAAGGGCTCAAACGGATCGGCCAGTCTAGTAGATTGCACCGGAAAAAAATTTTAGGTTGCAGGGGGTGGATTTTTTGTGACTGAGTCAGAAGTGAAGTAGTTTTGGAGTCATTTTGGCTCATGTTGCCTGGCCTAGAGCCCAACCGCTAGGCCAATATGTTTCGCTGAAGTTTTCATTAGAAACTAGGCTCGAGTCCGAGTCTTTTGAGCCTTTGATCGACTTCCTAGCATTTCTGGTTCAAAAGTTATGATCTAAAATAAAAAAATTAATTAATTATCAAATTAGCTAATCAGTCAAATATTTTTACTAACTTACATCATAATTTTTGATCCCGAAACCCCAGCAGGTCGTCCAAAGTATCGAAAGACTCTGATTGTAGCCTAGTTTCCAGCAAAAACTTTAGTGAAATACTACCATCTAACAGTTGGCGCCCAGGGCCAGGCAAAATGGGCCAAGGTGGCCTAAAACTCTTCCACTTATGACATTACTCATAAAAAATCTGCACCACCCAAGCAAAAAATTTTTTCCGAGTGCAGACAAAAAGACTTGCCACGTCTCTTGACGCTTCAACTAGGTCCGTAACCTGAACAGGAGCTGAGATATTCCCACACAAAACCACGAGCGTTTAGGCAGTTTTTTTTCAAAAAATCCCCGAAAGCAGCCGGACGCCGAAGAGTTAATATTCCACACAAAATCATCAATAAAGCATAACAACTACCCTTACCTTGCAAACTGCCAACAACATGCATAACTATTTCTGCAATACAACAGCAATAAAGAACAACAAACTGAAAAGCAAAAGAATACTAAAATCCCAAATAAAAGTTACGTGAGTGCCTGGTTTATACCTTTGCTTGCCAGGTGGGAGAATTCGTCCCTCCGTCCCATCAGTTATGCTAGTGACCGGTTTTGCAGTGGCTTCACAAATTGCTAATCATTGTCAGGGGCAAAAATGTTGCTTCAAAAAGTTTTCTTACAGTTGAGTTAATGTATGTGACAACATGAGATTACATCACAGATACTACTAATCTATGGAAAAAGTAATGATATCGATCATCTCCTACCTTAACACTTTGAGAACCGGCATAGGATATATTTGTACTTCGATTTCGGCCTAAAAAACAACAGTTTTCGGTTGCCTTACCAACGCCTAACTCCTCCACCGATTGCACTAGAGAACTGTTCAAGGGCTTAAACGGATCGACCAGTCTAGTAGATTGGACTCAAAAAAATATTTTGGTCGGGGATGTGGATTTTTGAAGTAGTTTTGGAGTTATTTTGGCTCATGTTGCCGGGCCTTGGGCCCAACTGCTAGGCCAAAGTGTTTCGCTAAAGTTTTCAGGAAACTAGGCTCGAGTCCAAGTCTTTTGAGCCTTTGATTAACTTTCTAGCATTTCTGGTTCAAAAGTTATGATCTGAAATAAATAAAATAATTATTTAATTAGCTAATTAGTCAAATATTTTTATTACTTTAGATCATAACTTTTGAACCCGAAACCCCAGCAGGTCATCCAAAGTATCAAAAGACTCGGATTGTAGCCTAGTTTCTAGTAAAAACCAGTGAAATACTACCATCTAACGGTTGGCGCCCAGGGCCAGGCAAAGTGGGCCAACGTGGCCTAAATTCCTTCACTCATGACATTACTCATAAAAAATCCACACCACCCAAGCAAAAAACTTTTTCAGATTGCGGACTAAAACACTTGCCACGTCTTTTGAGACTTTTACTGGGTCTGTAGAGCATACCAGACCAGAGAAATTCCCGCGCAAAGCCACGTGCGTTTAGGCATTTTCTTTCCGATAATCCCTGAAAGCAGCCGGATGCCAAAGAGTCAAGGTCATGTATCCATATTCCATACATAGAGCCACCTACCACACCTCACCCCACCATCTAAATCTGGCACCGACATACCCACAAAGGCGGGTCTTAGCACATATACTAAGAATTGGATTGGATGGATTGTTACATATAAAGGCTATATCTAAACATTTTTGCATATCTTGTAGTACATTGGTACAAAAGCGTATGATTAGCAACTAACATGTCAGAAAACGCATGGAAGATCTGATAAAGACAGAGCACTCAGCAGTGTGATGTTAACACATTGGGAGCCGGTACACAAGTATAAGAGTATAGTACTTTGAAATCACGCATTCAGCTGCTGATTTTGCGCCGCTTTGAAACTCCTTAACTCGCCAGTCGCTTGTGCTAGAGAGCTATCCAAACCCTCACAAGACTCAGCAAGTCTTGTAGTTTGCAATGAAAAAAATATTTTGGTTTTGGGTTTTTTTATTGATGACATCATAAGTTGCGTAGGTTTCAGGCCATTTTGGCTCAGGTTACCTGGCCCTGGGATCAACCACCAGATGAAAGTATTTCACTTGACTTTTCATTGGAAACTAGGCTGAAATCAGAGTGTTTTGAGCCTTTGATCGGCTTTCTACCGTTTGTGGTTCTTGAGTTAGGGCAAAACTACCAATTTTTGCAAAATTATCAATTTCATGTTTTTTTCATTTTTTGCAAGTTTATAAAATTAGCAATAAAAATGTAACTCTCATATTACAAACTTGCATCTTTAAATTTTACGCTGTCTGTTTCTTAATGTAACAACAGTTTTTTTCAATCATTTTTTAGTTAGTTAGAATGTTAGAAAACATAGGCTAAAAAGCACTGTTCTGGTGAGTTTTAATACAGCTGTGAGACTAATGACCGAAATGTTCCAGTGACCAAAATGACTCAGAAGAAAACGACCAAAATGTTATAGTGAAAAAAACAGCATGACAACCAACGTTACAGCAAAGCCAGTTACATTTTTGCATGAAACAAATCACGGCTGTACTGTGGTCTCTCACGTGTAGCTGTAAACTATGTTAAACTCTCATTGTTTCAAGATATGACCTTTCTTACAGTATACCGCACAGATAAAATGTTAAAATAAAAGCAGTTAAAAATCTTTCAAGGTCTCTAGAAACTTGCAAAATGCTAAAATCATTTTATCAAAGCTAAAATTCATAAAAATATCAGAATCAGTGATACCACACCAAACTGTTTCAACATCAACTTGGCAATGTGTAGCACCTAACATGAAAGGTTCTTCACACAAAATGGCAAAAGTAAATATTTTTAAAACATCTGAAAATACAAAATCTAAAGAGAAAAATGTGGGTTTAACATGGCATATTATATCCCCACCATCTGAAGAAGTAGTGGGATATGCACCCCATGTCCCCCACCTAATTTTGCCCACACAGTGTTTGTAATACCCAATTATACAATACGTGTACAAGTATATCATACTTTGAAATCACAAAGTGAGCTCTAATTTCGAGCCACTTTGCAACTCCGTAACTCGCAGTCGTATGACGTCACCCACAAAAAACTTAAAGCCAAATCAAAAAGAACTTTTTCATTGCAAACTAGAAGACCTGCTGAGTCTTCTGAGGATGATGTGCAAAGAAGGGTGTTTGGACTTCGAAGTATATAAATGGATGATAAGGAAAAGACCAAGCAAAATGTGGAGAAGGTAGGTGGAAGAGGAAATTAGGAAAATTGGTTGAGTCATGAAGATGCTTTTGAATCGAATGAAGTAGAAAGGACTGAAATGAATTGAAAGGGCATGAGGTTAATCTGGCTGCCTCCGTATCAGGGATAATACTGGATTTTGAATAAGGATTACTAATATCCAGTTTTAAACCTATGGCAGTTGTTAGTAAAATATCACACATTATATGTGAAAATTTTTAGGCATGGCACATGTGACAACTTTGATGTACATGTTTCACTAATCTATGCCTAATTACTTTTTAGAACCAAAACCTAACGTCTGGTGTTTTGATTCTTAAAAGCAGTGGTTCTCAACCTTTTCACTGAAGGGAGCGAAATCCAGACCTACAATTCTGTTACAGAGCTGCACTAAAAATGTATAAGTCAATTAATACGTTTGCTTCATGGCAGAATGAAGCTGTTACACAAAGTATTAGAGTGTTATTGGAAGACTCTGAGAGTTGCAAAAACGTGCTTGGGAGCTGTGCTTGAGAACCACTGCTTTCAAAGGTTAAAAATCAATGAATTTTGTGCAGTCTTGTTTCCTGATGGCCAGCCCTTGACTGGAACGTCACTGTATTTTTGTTTTCTTTTATTTTGTTCGTGAACATTTGCCAATTGAGACTGTTGACATATACATCATGTTATGTCAGCCATACTAAATTACACACTGTAATATATTATACCACTACCAGCCATATATACTGAAGCTGCAAGGTGTTGCAATCAAACAGCCAGAGCACCAAGTGCGTATAGCATCACACTGTGGCAGCAAGCAATGGAGATTGCCCAATGAGATTATTCTAGCCCAGTGGTTCTCAACCTTTTTAAGCCACGGACTATTTTCGAACCAGTATAAATCTTCGCGGACTCAAGATAGACTAAGTCTACGAGAATGATACAAACACTAGTTTTAGGAAATTTCTGTTCATCGCC
>Ga0210059_1008439_pt1 | contig 16255 bp, 12 predicted proteins | sample Ectturendosymbi2_FD_188042 | JGI IMG/M metagenome (GOLD analysis project Ga0210059, IMG submission 188042) | Ecteinascidia turbinata endosymbiont from Florida, USA - Sample 2 (SPAdes) (version 2) | ecosystem: Host-associated > Tunicates > Ascidians > Unclassified | place: Key West, Florida...
ACTCTGTTTGCGGGAAATCTAGCAAAAACAACCAAACGTAGAATCCAAAACTGACAATATTGCTTTTCATCGGAGTTTTGCAGTGTCTGGCGGTCTTGCGTTGTTGCGAGCTTTTTGTCAGTGGAAATTGAACATCAATTAAGTACCGTTTTTTTCATTCTTTTTTTGCAACCGCTTTCATACAGAGGCCTCTCTCACGCCCAGATGCACAATATTGTCGTGTTGTTACTGTACTGATAAGAGTCTAGAGTAGACATTTGTATTTCGTCCCGTTTCATGGTTAAGTGTGAAGTTATGCCTCTGCGCAATTTCGCAAATTTTTAGTTAACATTGAGTCGTCACAGGAAAGAGTTGCGCGGGGACCCCAAAAGCGCGGGGCCCTAGGCCATGGCTTATGCGTAAATCCGTCGCTGTAACTACTGCAACTCTTGGAAATCCAATTTGATTGAGAGATATAAACTCCAACGCACGGCAGGAAGTAGGAGCTTTGCTAAAGGAATAAACTTCAGGAAAACTACACTTTTAGTACCAATCACGTTATTGAGGTTGCTAAAGCTAATATTAGCTCCCGCTATTGAAAAAAATAAATATTCGTCAACTTTTGTGTTGTTTGATTTACAATATTTTGTGATTTTGTCACAAAGGAAATCAAGAAATATCTATTGTTTCCTTTCGAATATCCATCTAACCTTTCAACCCCAAAAGGCAAGTATATGACTGAGCGATTCAAGCCTCTGCGCCGAAATGTAATATAACGCCTAGAATTACAAACGCAATCACTGCTGAGTTTTTTGTCACTAAAATGGAAAATTAAAGCAGAGGTTTATTTTGCTATGGTTTCTGCAGTCAACCAGAAAAAATCTTGCGAACCCAAATAAATAATGCTAGACTTACCGGTACATTGACTGACATCGTTTGATTTTGAACATATGAATAGAAGCATGAAAGTATCTTTCTTCTGCTAATAAGATTTCTAAAAAATTCAATTCAAACATTGAAACCGCCCGCAGAAGCCACAATCGTGGCTTTTGAAGTTATGATCTGCCATAACTCGCTAACGGATCACGCGCGTAGCAAGTCAATGAAGACATCTTCGGATTCGGAAGACAGCAATCGATCCGACGAGTTTAAAAAAGGTACCTTTGCATTTGAAATTTTTGAGAAAAATACAATTTTCTGATTTTCCGGAAGTGTTGTTTTTGCCACTTTCCAAAAAGTTCAAAACATTCCTTTCCCGTTTCCCTGTGAGCATTTTCCAAACATTTTTTGGCTTGGACTACGTCTGAAGAACCCAACTAACAACAAATTCCAACCAAAGTGAGTCACCACTGTCTTGCGGTTGAAACATTTTGGGTGAAAAAAGTGGGCGGGGTCACATGATTTTCGGATGACGTCATCGTGGCTAGAAAAAACTACAAGAGCAAGATCGTTTCATTTGTTGTGAACTAGACTAGGCGAAAATCTGAATCTTTGGAGCCTTGATTGACTTTGTGGCGTTAGTGGCTCCAAAACTGTGGCCTAAAAACAACAAACTAATAGCTAATTTCCCCGGGATTAGTTAATTTGCATATATGCAAAATCTTCCATTAATTTTTTCCTCTCAATATTTTTGCTTGAAATTTGGTAGGATGTTGTAAGACACCACGTGAAACCTGTTCTGCAATTTTCAGATGTTTTGTTGGACAATTGAATGACAAATTTACCCTTCAATCGTCCAAAGCTACTCCCACCAAAATAAGTTCATTTTTTTCAATTATTTTCGCAAAGTGACGGTCATGAATGACATTTTTTATGTAGAAACTTTATTTCCAACGTGATTAGTTTCTGCTCCATGGCTTTTTGAATAAAAACCACTCAATTTTTCGGCAACGTGAAAGACGGGTTTTCTCCCCGAAATTACGTGACAATGACGTCACACGTACGCGCAACACACTTCAAAAGATGTGATGCTGTCTTCCGAATCCGGTGATATCCTCACTGACTCTCTAGCGCAATTTGGTGGTGAAGTATGGCCTATCATAACTTCAAAAGCCCCGATCGTGGCTTCTGCGGATGTTAAAGGATTGCAGCAAATTGTAGCGAGGAAATTTTTGTGCAAATGTTGATGTTCAAAATGATAAATGTACGGTTAACATTTTTCGATTGTTTATAGATAAATTGCCAGTGATATTTATCAAAATTCAAAAGAAATCAAGCGCTATGTGAATACAATTTGAAACGCTTACCTGCATCACTTTGAACACAAACTGTCCTTTCTACTGGCGGCAATTTGCTGCGTTGCAAGTTGCGAACGAACGCGCAAATATTTGCTCTCAAGTAAAATTAAACAGCCTATCATTGAAACTTTGCTACGATCATAAATCAAATATTGAAAATAACGCAACAAAACGCTTGCAGATATTTCACATAAACATCAAAATGGTAGACACGAGTAAAAGTTAAGACGTCATAAACTGCATCTGCAAATCACAGATTACAACTTTAGAAATCAGAAAAAATTGGATTATGTTAATATTACTGGTATGAAGAACGTGGCCAAATAAATTATATTCGCGATGCGACAACCTGTACATTTGAAATTTTAGGTGAATTTTCGCTTCGGTTACAAATACCTGCTGTCGGTTTCTTTTAAACGCTTTTATAGTTTTATTCCTGTTTAATGTATTAGACCTTCTAAGAAACTGTTTACAAGCAATAATTCTTCTCTGAAAGTTTGTAACAATAATAGAACCTCACTAACCCATGTATTGAACAGACAGCAGAAAAATGCGTTGAGAGTTTAGCATTTACTTTTACCCCTTCAACTAAGTGCATATAAAATTCCACAAATAATTGAACAAACTTAACATACCTGTGACGCTGTTCTACCACAAAATCCAATAGGTTACCAAACAATTTATTTTCTAAGAAATAAACATCTACTATTTGTAGACCTGCCAGAATGGAAGAAAAAGCCTAATAAATGTTTATGCAAAGACGAAAGTAAGTGTTTGCTTCATGACAAGCGCCAGAGGCATTGCTGTCTGAAAGCATGTGCAACAGGCCTGCACAACTCAGAAAGCTCGTAGTGCCAAATTAATCAACATATATTTGTCGCGGGCCGCAAAATCTATTTCATTTCGTTGTAGTTTGGAAGAAATTCTGGAACTACAATTAATAATTATCCAAAGTCAAGCTTTTGCAACATTTTCTGCAATATAGAAAGCTCTCACGGGACGCAAGAAACGCTGGTCGTATGTTGTGCAGGCCTGAAGCAGAGGAACTCAAGCGTTGCAATCCAGAAGGGAATGTCACTAACATTCTTAAATTTCAGAGTTAGAGTGTTTTAACAACAGGCGCTCAGTAAGAAAGGCACCGTACTTTAACCCCGAAGAAGAATAATGGCAGCAACAGGTGACAAAAATGACAGCTCCACATATACTGTAGTTCGAACGCAAAAGTATATAACGAATAGCTAGCGAGAATGCCAGCTCATGCGCGCGCGACGAAGGTTGCAGAAGAAACAAATCAACGTGCGCCGGGAAAGGAAACAATCACTTTCACGAAAGATATGCATTTATCAGCGCCGCGGATTTTGTGCAAAACCAGCACTAGGAACATTCGAGAAGCAATCGAAACACAATCTTAACACCGCCCCGTAAGGTGAAAACTCGCAGCTACAACAGAAAAGTTTACGAGGTTTTCTCAGCCGTTTTGATCGCCGAGGATCATCCGATCTGTAATCCGGTGTCAAGCGAAATTTCTGACCTGTTATTGCTTGTCAGTTATTTTACTTCTCAGAATAGAGAAACAAAGTTTGACAATTACTTTTTTGATGTGCGTTGTGAATTAAAATATTTCGGTTAGATGTCAGGCACACACAACAAACTGTAGTACGGGAACAACTTTAACCATTGAAAATTTTTGGACATAGTCTTTGACCTCAATTATTTTTCTTTTTCTCACTGTAACCCAAACCCTAACCCGACACACTTACCTAAACACGAATCCCTAAGCCCAGGCGCGGATTTATCATTAAGCTAAAAAGGTTAAGCCTAGGGCCCCCGATTTCTGGGGTCCCAAAATTTTGGGAGTAAGGAAAATTTCCAGCATTTCTGTAAGCAATTATATTTTTATTTTTGTTCAACGCACGGTTTTTTACTATGCCGCTAATAAAAGATCTCTATATAGAGGAATAAGCGCGAAGGATTGAAGTGAATGACGATGAGCATTCTCTTTTTACAGCGTTGAGAATTGGTTATTTTTGCGCGTAATATGTGGACCAAAACGCCTGAATCCATTTTTTAGATTACACGAGACCAGTGAGGTACTCAATAAATGTGTAATGGGAGTGTGGACAGAGCACTTCACAGCCACCTTTTTCGTTAGTTTCATTGTGACTGTTTTTGTTCCGGATACCGAGGGAGTTCAGAATAAGGTAATATGTTTTTGAATTGGAACAACTTGTTCACTGAATGTAACGAGCACTTGTAGTGCTAATTTGTATGACATCAGTCGTCGTACTCGTAAACCTACCAGAAGGGCCCCAATTTAAAATAGCCTCGGGCCCCGAAAATGAAAATTCGCCCCTGCCTAAGCCCTAATCATCAGTTTTCTCAGCGTATTTGATATGTAGAGTATTGCGCTGTGCATGCGTACATGGCGTGAAACCAGCATTTCGCAAGTCAGAAATTTCGCGTGACAACGGGGCAGCAGTTTGTGACGTTGGATGTTGCTCCAAATCGTGGTTAGTCTCCTCTCTGCTTTCGGACAACCTGGGCACCTCACCAGGTTCCGCGTCAACAGACGGTTGCAATGATCTAGGACGACACAATTTTCTGTCGCAGAAGTTGAAAGCGGGAATTGTAAGTATGGTATCTGTGCATTGTTGTGCTCACCGCCTCGCTTCAGCCTGTTGCTATACTGCCGCAGATTTGTACAGCATGGTGTACGAAACTGCAAAAGTACTTTATTGCAATTATGGAATTGCTTTACTGTTACACTGTTGCGATCGGTTTGCCTGGCGATGCATCAGATTACAACGAAAACAAAAGGTCGGCAGTTGCAACGCGCATGCAAAGTAAGGTGGTTGTCGAATGAGGCAACAGTAAGAGCTAGGAGTGAGATTTTAGCTATTTTGGGACACACTGAAGCAGCTGCCAGAAAATAAAAATGATGCAGTATGCGCTGTCTCACTGCGACTTCTGAAAACAAAAAAATTGAACATGGTGCTTCCTTTTGTCAAGATTGGCACCTCACCTGACAGAACAAAGCAACGTTTTTCAGGCGGGATATTTTAACTTTGTACAGATAAAAGCTTCCGTAGAACTGTGCTTCAATAAGTTCTCTGATGCTGCTGCTAAATCCGACCTTAAAGCTAATCGCAAAAAGTTTGACAGTGAATTAGGGGAACTTAGAACGCCGGATGATTTGGCTGACTCGTGTATGTCAAGTGCCATGGCGTTTTGGAAGGATACCGAATGATTAGAAATTTGATTATCCCCATACACAAAAAGGGAGGCAGGAGTGAATGAACAAACTACCGCGGCATTTCTTTGCTTCGCCTCCCCGGAAGAGTGTACAGCAGGGGTGTCAAACTCGTTTCAATTCCAGTGCCACTTCAGGCATATTTAATCTGAAGCGGGCCGGACCAGTTGAATCATTGCATAACATCCTGTTATAAGTAATGCCAACTTTCAACTGTTTGTATAACTTTAATGCAAAAATGTCCAATTTGGACTGTAACTCAGACGCTTTTCTTTCTGCCTTTAGTGTTAGGCCGAGGTTAAGTCGTTGTCGGATATTGGGCCTTGAGCTCACCTCGGGCAATGATCAAGAAAGAGAAACTGACCTATTCTGCCTTTAGTGTTTAGACCGAGGTCAAGTCGTTGTCGGATATTGGGCCTTGAGCTCACTTCGGGCAATGGTCAAGAATGGACAAGTGGTAACTCGCGGCCCGTACCAAGTACCATGTCAGTTAAAGCGATTACAGCAGAAGAAGCCGCCCCCAGCCTCTGACAGACCAGAGTGCTGTGTTGAGGTAGGCTCGATACAAGTTTGTGCTGTATTCGTGAGCTAGTTACTTTCGTGCTCTACGCCAAGCACGATTGCTAGCCGCAGATTCAGAAGAACAGTAGCTTCGAGAACCTGATTTCCGTTATGAGTTGCACAAGTTTTATACAGTGTACAATCATGCTCAGAGTTGATAGCAATGAAGTGTGAAAGTGAAGTGCTGCCAGTTTAATCTGCAAATGTTATATTGTATTATCATGCTTTTATCTGGCAAGTTGTTCAGGCTAGAAATTGTATGATCAAACTCTATTAATTTACTAAATTACCCTATAAGTCTGAGTTCAGTTATTTGGTTTATTTTCTTCAGCCGTTGAAGGTTTTACCTTCTTCCGCTTAGCGCCTCGGGTGGCCGTATGAAAGGTGAGCAATGCTCCCTTTTATACCGCAGTAGACATTTCCACACTTGGACGAGAATCCCTTCTAACACGCGTGTACACCTGGATGTATACCCGTTACTGCTCGGCATGTCGGTTACATCATCTCTTTTTGGCCCGACTGGATCGAATCCAGCTTGGCAGTGTCCATTAGAAATCTTTGGTCCTTCTTCGGATCAACCCTCTTGACTGAAATTACCTTTGACTTATTACTGACTAATCGTGAACTTTCACCTGAATTACTGTTCCTTGCCCAGTACCTCACTTAGTTCCGAGTTGCGCAACTCGCGGACTGCGAAGCGAAAGCATGATGATTTTATATTAGCGTTAGACAGTTGGGTATACCATCATACATGAGAAATTTTAAAAATAGAAATGCATTGCGACATGAAAAGAAATTATTTATATAGTAAATTGCTTCAATAGGGGAACCGATCTGAATAGATTGTTGATCTCTCATCATAAATTACTAACACACAACATTACAATATGAGGGTTATTGAAGCGTCGTAATATGTCGAGAGGTGCTTGCAGATCTTGATCCTTTGTGTTCTGGTGAGTATAACTGTGTCATATTGATAACGTATTATGATGAATAAAGCATATAAAAATCGATAAACATTTTTTGTATTGGATCGTGTATTTTATTGACTTAAAGTCTTGAGAAGTAGCTAGACTATTATGTAACCAATCAAGGCCTGTCAAACAGACGTTAGTTTCTGCGATGACGGACCTGGTCTCAGCAATGAGAACCCATGCTTATAAAGATACTGCTGATTCCGAATCACATCTTTGTCACTCTTAGGAGTCGCAAAATGTGTAACATTTTTGGCGCTCAACGTGGTTTATCAGAAATTAAATTTTTCTACACTTAAAAGCACTAGTGTTTCTGTATGCTTTCGAGGAATCAGTCGACTGCCATCTGCTTTCGGCTTTTTGCGATGATTCCAAACTTGCACATATCTCTATTCAAGAATGTACTTTCCACGATGGGTGTAAGCAAGGAATCGATCAGCAAATTTTTAATAGGAAATCGATTTCACGTAAAATTACGCATCCTCAGTCCTGAAAATTGCAAGCATGATATTAAATTTTTCTAATATCATCACATCTAGTTTCTGATACCTACAAGGTTCCTTCAATCGAACCTGTACACCTATAAAGTTTCTTAAAAACTTTCTGGATGCCTGTGAGACACTTCACAACCAACGTGTTTTGTTTTCAAGGCAACAATTAGATAACATGCGTGCATTTTTGGTTCACACTTTATTTTATTTTTCTAACACACCATCTTTATATCTCTTCGGGACGACATACTGTTTCGTCACCCATTAGTGTTTAATATTTAAATACATTCTTCATTTTTTCAAATTCAGCTTCTCGAGAGGAAAAACCACTTCACACTTTAACATTCCTATTAATTAAGTTAATATTGTTGCTATTCTCCTATTTCAAGTCTTACATGTACACGTTAGAACCATACCGAGTCTATTTTAACTATAATCTTTGATCCAAGTTCTGCCATTCTTAATCTAAGAAAACTATGGACGCTTTCACCAGCATTCCATAAGCCCTAGAATTCACAGCACTCACAGTTTTGAAACTTTAATTTTACTAATTGAACAATTCTCTCTGCTGCCAAGTACGGTTTGAGAGCGACAGCATGAGGATTGCTGCGCCCACGAAGCCAGCAGCACCGAAAATTCATCACGCAGGGCGTGTTGAGAACTTGTTTCTAGAATCATCCGCAGATAGGGCAAAACACTCGCGGTTAGTCACGTTTGCATTCAACAGGAAGCGTCGTCACAACAAAACCATCGAGAGCGTGCTTGCGTGTTTCACGAACTGTTGTCTCACGAACAGACAGCAATACACAGCAGTTACATCACTTGATTTTGAATTTTTTGTAGAACGACTTCACGTAGCATCTCTGTTCAAAACATTTTGGTAACTTGCTACATTTTCATACACGTGGTTTGAAACATATTCATTTTTTTTAACTTTCATTCTTTGACAAGACAGGCGCGGCACTTTTGAACCCACATGCTGCATAATTTTGGCACCTTTCCAAAGCATCCGCAAAAGCGAGCGTCTCATTTTTCAAACGACTTTCGCAGCTTTCTCCATTCAGTGTGCGTTGTTGCTAGGCTAATACTTGACCATTGCACTTTAACAAACCTTCCATCGGACTACACTAGAACTCCCACCCTTGCGCAAAATGTAGGAAAAATTTTTTTTAACCTCCAATTTGTGTTTGAAACATATAAAAACAGCTTTGCTTAACACAATCATAATAAATTGCTAGAAGCCGCATAAAAATCATCACTTTTGCATCAAATAAAAATTTTTGTCAATAATGCACAAGTTAAAACATTTTACCGTTTTAGAAATACGCACAATTCAACTTTCTATTCTGTCACCTGCTGGGACTTCGGACAGCGTATTCGCAGGCGAAGCAGATTCTTTTTTTCATAGCTGTCTTGATTTGCTGTCTTTGTCAACATTATCACATTTCACTTTGGCATTATGCCACTTTTTCAAACAAAACGTATAGTGAGCGATAGCACATTTTAACAATCTCTTCGCGAAACTGCAGTTCAGATAAATTGCTTGCGTGAAGCGCACCAATACTGACGTCGCGACCTAATTGTAACGCCTCATGTCTAGTTGTTAGCCAAACGACTTGCTCAGAAGTTTTGGTGTTTAAACGCAGTATCACGAAACGTCACGAAATTGTTACGACTTATTCGTGACTTATTTTTGTTCAGCGGTGTAGTCGCTCTCTGCGCCGTAGCACCTTCAATGCGTATTTCCATAACAGAGCCATTCATTGTCAACAGTTTTAATCTTAGGCCTTATATAGGAATACCTCGTTATTAAGGTGCCAATTCAACACTCGATGGAAAATTCGTTGTTGAAAAATTTCTTCATATTTTCACTGGCTTAACCACTTCATTTCATTGAAATTTGTATAATGCCGACGTAACATCTGATATCAAACGCAGTTTGAAAACCACATATTTCGTTCCTACCGCTCCAACAGACGCCAGCCTAATCTCTGGTGCACTATGTAGGCCACTAGCTAACTATGCAAAATTATAACTTAGCTAATCGCTATAGCAACATTTATATAAAATTTCATTTTTCCAAATTCTAATTACTATTTCTTAAAATTTTCATTTACTGCTAACGTTACACTCGATATTAAGGACGCTTAAATAAACCTCAAAACGTATCAGCTCTACTCATGATATTTAGAAAACCCTAAAAAGTTGAAGCTACGGTCTGCTTTCGAAGTATTCCAAAAACATTGCTCCACACCTAATGGTTTTGCGAACTTCATTCATCAGCCTTCTTCAACGCTGATAGACTCTTTCATGCACAACTTAATAAACAATCTTTAGAAACGCTCACTAACCACATCAATAATTACAGTGTAACGCAGACAAGTTTCATTTGATTTGAACACTACATCAGACGCTCAATGCGATTTAAAATTAACTTCAATTTTTACAATTCATGATGCGCACTTCTGGACGCTAACCGCTATCATCGAAACCTTCATCATCGATAAACAAGTTCAGAACTTTTGCATGGCAAACATTGCCTTCAAAGGATTTTTAATTCCTTTCACTTCGGTAGACGTCGGAACTTTCTGACACCATCAATTCTAAATTTTTCAACCGCTTGAGGTCACAATATTTTTTCTGATGCCGCAATTTCCACGAGTTACAATTTAATTTTTTACTCACCGCATAAAAATATTTCAAACCTCAATACAGACAACAAAAAAATTACACTCCCGACCCTTGTGGAGTTACATTTCAACATTTCTAGGCTCTCTCTTAGCGACGTATTGTGTTTACTGTTAAGAGCGACCAAACAATCTTCTAACAACACTTTCTTTTCGATTTCAGGCTAAAACGAGAAGTGTCACCATTTGTTCCTAATCTCATTTCCACCAATGTGTGAATGATATCTTTTAAAATTAACAACTACATTTTTTTGCAGGGCCTTCCTTCTCGACTACAGTCATGACTCCATTCCTAAATTTACTTCCACTCCTTAAACTATCAAATAGTTAGCAAAAACACAATGATACGCATATCAAGCACACCAAACTCTTTTTTATCAGATAGACACCTAGGATATACCTGCATCACATGTTGTCTCACCGCATTGGGGCCATAATGCAAGACGGTATTCACAGAAAACAAAAGTCTTTAAAGAAGTCATCTCACTGAAGCTTACATACACTGTCAAATTCGACAATTTGACGATCATACAGACAATCTTCTCTGTCAGCGTCTAGTCTACATCACCTTACCAAATCAACTTTTCCAACTGAAATACAACTCTCCTTATCGCGCACATGCGCTTAAAACACCATACAGAAACCCTTTAGCAGCGCACAGCAATCACCAGTATAGATAACGCTTTTCAGTAATTCACGCAGTTTTCATACGAATAAGCCTTGAGATGCCAAGTAAATACATAGCAGCCAGATAAAATCGGAAACAGAGCAAAACAAACGTTATCCCGCGTTTTCCAGCATTCCCATTTGACACCAAGCTGTTAGCCAAGCGCAAGTGAGCAAAACATATACAAAATTCAACTTAGCGCTGTCACAACGCTGACAGTGCTCTGCAAAGCGCATCAAGTCAGACTCCAAACGTGATTTCCTTTTTGTTCCAAGTCAGATCGTTTTACACGCTAGACTCTGCACTCAGCAACGAATGTATTTTTTTTCTCACGCGTTTTCACTCGTTGGTTTTATCTGTTCCAAACCCCCTAATCTCATTCCAACGTTTCTCCCTTCGATGTCAATCACCTTAGAAAAAAATCAACAATTAAATCCGAATACAATTCTACATGACGAAATATGGGCACCCATTTTATAAGCTTATACAACGAGAGCTACAATGTCAGTCTAGTGCCACAAACAAACCCGCGTTTGAGTTCGCATACTACACGAAAGACTTTCTCTAGAAGGCAATACTCAGGAAAACAGCGAATGCAAAAGTCTTACATCGTTCTTAAATTGCAAGACATAAATTTTAAACAAATCTGATCATTTTTTGATACGTTTCAAAACACGGCTGCCTTTTTTTAACCACCCACCAGTTTTACGTTTTAAAAGCAGATAATAGTTATATTATGCATAAAAATGTAACACATTAACAAATAGCCGTCAAATGTGAAAGACTGCAGTAAGAATACCTCATTGAAACTGTGTCACTGTACGAGTGTACGCACGAGTAACGATTTTAAGATTGTGCAAATCTTTTCATGCTGCAAGCGAAGATAAGCTATTAGCCGAGTCACTTCAGTAAGAGCACACGTAAAAGCAGATCAGATACACCTATTCATTACATACTTAAAAATTCACAAGAAACAAACAAAGGCAATTCCAACATCATTCCACGCCAGTCTCGTTTCTTCAATAAATTTCTTTTGCAAATAACCTCCACTAACCATCACACATTTGCAGAGACCATTGCAAAAGGCTGACAGATCAAAGCAATATCTTCAACCTACAATACATGACACACAAACTTGGAAACTATTCCTAAAATATACCTTTTCATCCATGACAGCCGCTTCTCTCCGCATAATTGCACTGCAACAGGATAATAATTTAAAATGCCGACATTAAAACTCTTCAAGCATTTTGTAACAGAACGAGAGGATGTTGAATCACTGTCTCAACAATCTCCTCCACCACCAGCAGAAACCAATCCATTGGCCAAACAGCAACAAACAAGTGCATTAGGCACACGGACACCCATTCCAAACACTCCAGGCTATTTTTCGAGGACAACAGAAACGACATCAACGCTGGAACAGGAAGATGGAGTTATACACTATCATACAGGCTCGAATTCAAAGACAACAATTAAACAAGTTTCAAATGTCCCACAGACACTAAACGCATCTCATCAACTGCAAGACCCACAACATACATCAAACCACTTATCAGTTGGTGAAGTCGACGAAATTACCTCTGAACAAGTCAATTGTCGACATCAAAAACCAAAACATGGACTCCAAACTGACACCAAGCGACACCGTAATCAACATCGCCTTTGTTACAAATGTAGACAAAAAGGTCATTTCACAAAAAATTGCCCACAATATATGAAGAAGAGAATAAACTAAAGGAAATTAAACATGAGTGCAGGATATATCCCAGCAATATATTTGGGGAAACACTTTAAAATGCGCCCCAGAGGCATAACCTGTTTTCATGTAGACGAGAAATGAAACCGAAAATACACATACCCACTAATTCAAATACAGCACACACGCTTCTGCAAGACGTCACTACAGACAAAAAATAAGGCCGTAGTCTTACAAGACACGTTTCGAAATGGTTACAGAAGCTAATACTCTCTAACCTCTAACACAGAAACGAGCACCAAACTTCTCCACGTTATGTGAAGACTGTCATTTCACGGACCCCAAACGACAACTATACCCACTCAAAATAGCTAAATATTGTGGACTATTGTTACATCAGCAAAAGCTCTGCATCTCATACTTTCATTACTTAATAAGCTTTAAGACACCCACATCTTTCTTTGAAATCACTTTCACCACTACAATTTTTACTTTCTGCATCTCTCAGAACATAAACTTTAACATAACATGGCTAATCACATATTTGATACTGAACTTTCGATTCTGGAGAAATCCACTGACCATTCCATGGAGGATACCACATCTTCAGAGATAAATCCTTCTTACGAACAGGATAACAACACTGACCAGACTCAGATTGAGAAATTGCCACAAGCAGAAGTGTCACACTGTCAGCAAGATAAAAATCAATGGGAAACACGTGAAAAACTGCACACTACCATAGAGATTTTCCACACAATGATCAAACTGCTAAACCACATTTTCACGATTCTGACGGAAGCCACAAATCACACAGCGTCACAACAGCGATCAACTCTTTATTATGTGGAAAGGCGCAGATATTTCAATTGCAGAAAACAAGGACACATAGCACGCGACTGCAGAGCAAACAAAGCCCTTTTCAGCTGGAACCAGCGAGAGGTGTACGGCCGACGCTTCCACATCCAACAGACAATTAACCCAAAATCCAGCCACTCACAGTATGAACATCCATCATCCCCAAGTTACACCAGACACCACAATGTGCAAAAACAACGACTAGGCAAAAAACAGTGCTCCTCATCTCAAACCATTCCAATATTTCCACAACAATATAACGTCAGATCGCCAAAATTCCAGACCAATGAGTCAAACTCTTCGCAAGATTCTTTTGAGAGCAACACACCGAACAAAAGTACGAAAACAAGACGAGATTGAAAACGGCACAATTTAATTTCAGGTAAGAAAACAGTTGTCAGAAGTGGTCCTAAAAATCTGTTTGAACTCTGATATTTTTTTCCGCCTACGATTACGATAATCCGCTAAATTAACGGACATTTAATAGCAACTAGCACTCACCAATTTTTTTTCAGATAATGCCCACAATACGAATTACTAATAAAAATATTTTTTACTTTTCCTGTGGATGTCAACATATTGCTTGCGTTATGAAATAAAATACAAGCCAAATAGTGTTCATCTGCCAGAATTGCTGAGACTTCAAAATGGAATTTTTTTTGCGGTTGCACACTTTGCTCGCGTGACAAACACCTAAAGTCCAAGCCGCGTAATGTGCAGCTGGGAGGAATTTCTCTTTGGGATGTCTCACAAAATTTATGATTTCGATGTAACCGTGCACGGAATATTAAGATAATTTTTTTTGATGGATCCATCGTGAGACACTATTTACTTAATTTGCATATAATTAATATTGTTAATAATAGACTTAAAGAAAATCACGCTTTTAGTTACTCGAAGTGAAAACTTGACTACTTGACCCTCATGCCGGCACTTTGTTCTATCCACTGTCATTTTATCTTTTTCTATATTTCTTTCTTTCTAGTGAGCTTCTATGGGTCAGTTTTCACCAACAGAACAATTTTTTAACCCGAAATCATGCTATTTTTCGTCATAAGTTATGCGATTTTGCATACGAAATTCATTGAACAGAATTTGTGCTAGTGCCACAGTATTTTTGGTCGTCACGTTGCACTTTTACTTGTATGGTGAAAGGAATATAAGATCATTTCAAGCAGTACACGTGCCGGTCGGGACGATTCTTGTAATTTCTACCTGTGAAGGGCGGATTCTTCTTATGACCTAAAAAACTTCGTACTTTGTTTTGGCCGTCAACTTACACTTCACGTAGAGGGTGAAGGAATATAAAGCTGTCTCAAGCAGTGTTTGTGTCAGTCAACCCCGTTTCTATGTGAAACACACCCCGTTTCTATGTGAAACACACACCGTTTCTATGTGAAACACACACCGTTTCTATGTGAAACAAACTCCGTTTCTATGTGAAACAAACACCGTTTCTATGTGAAACAAGCCCCATCTCTATGTGAAACAAACCCCGTTTTTATGTGAAACAACTCTGTCTCCATGTGGACGGTCCTGTATCTTTGTGGACGGATCTGTATCTTTGGGGACAGCTGCCTTTTTTTAATCAGACATAATCGTTTCTGTGTGGACGGCTCTGTTTCTGCGTTTACCCGAGGAAATATGTAGCCCACACTCAGAATTTTTTGAAAAGAAAGATAATTCGAGTTCGCGGATCGAACACTTCAGTTATATTTATTTAAAGTAATTTTTCTGGTGTTTTTCTCTAATGTAAATTTATTGGACCACGACTGTCACTGTCTCTTCAAACCACTGCTCATTAATTTTTCTTTGCAGGAACCCGAATTGCCACCAACAAAACACAAAACTGACGAAAGAAGCAAACACGAACTCCCACACTAGGATAAATAACAATTAATGTATTTTTAAAGCCAACACCTCCGTTGCAAAATAACACTCAAGAGTCAGCAAGTACAGATACCAAAATCCAAACAATCTTTCACCCCCTCAAACAATTACACGGAGAGGATTAACAGTAAAACCCAAGCTCTCTCCTTGTATGCCCTATCACTAAATATAATTTCAAATTTTTATAAAACCATACTTCATATGTGCTTTCACTTTATATTAACCTAGATATGCTTTTATTTTCCAGAAACAAAATAGACTATATGAAATTCAGAGACGACTAAATTAATACTACTGGCCACACTTATGGCGACATCACTAGCCTTAAACCCATGCACAACATGTGCATAATCCTATAACATCTGAAGCACTCGCAAGAATTTACAATGTTTCAGATACAAAACTAACCAGATTGGTAAGACAGACACCCGAAAAACATAAATTATAACGATTCAGGTAACAACACAAAGCTGTGGCATGACATTGTTACTGGAAAAAGAAATAAAAGATCAAACACGATTTAAACATCAACCAGACAAGATGCACAACTCATTGATGAAAGCAAACCAAGTTGTTTCTGACGGGAGAATTGTAATTTCTGACGGGAGAATTGTAAGACCCACCAGGACAACACAGCGTTTATATTAGGCCAGGTGACCCATGCCAAGAAATTTACCGTTTGTCGACCTTCGAAAAATTTCCTGAACATTCCCCTGTAAATCCATGTCAGTTAGCTGCCGAAGGTTTTTTCTATACTGGATACAAAGATCGAGTTAAATGTTTCCGCTGTTCTCAAACAGTGGAAAATTGGTCTCCGGGTGACAGGGGCGGAGCCAGACATTTTCATTTGAGGGGGCCAGTTTTGCAACAAGGGGAGCTGTCAATGGTCTGTGTAGGACTTTCAGAAAGAGACCTACTCCAGTGGCATGATGTCACGCGGAAAATTTTTGGGGGTCACTGGG
>Ga0210059_1008440_pt1 | contig 16255 bp, 10 predicted proteins | sample Ectturendosymbi2_FD_188042 | JGI IMG/M metagenome (GOLD analysis project Ga0210059, IMG submission 188042) | Ecteinascidia turbinata endosymbiont from Florida, USA - Sample 2 (SPAdes) (version 2) | ecosystem: Host-associated > Tunicates > Ascidians > Unclassified | place: Key West, Florida...
GTCTGTTGCAAACCACGTGATCGCCTGAGACAAAGACCACGCGAAACGTGGAGAGTATGTTTTGTCAGTCAGAAGTGCCTATAATGGCCGTTGCGATCTGTGTTCGTTGAACAGTGTTGTGGCTGTGTTTAGTGGAGGAGTTACAATTGTGCTCAAATTTTGTAATCTTCGATTTTTGTAATCTTGAGTTCTGATCTTAGCAACAGTACGTAATTTTTTCTTTTTGTTTCATATGTCGACTTTTGCGCAGGACTGAAGATGTGTAACACACGAAACTAGTTTTCTTACGCAATAAATTGCGATTGATTCGCTTGGTGTGGGTCACTCTTGTGGCTTTACAAATATTGCTCAGAGATGAATAAAGTCACTTTGTGCAGGAAATAAACTTAGCTATGTAACTTTGCTCAGTGCTCCAATCCAGTTAAAAATTATTTGTTTGTGCCTTTTGCATGCTATTGTATGCCTGCCAGCTATGGAACAAGTGCACACAGTCTGATATTATACACGTTACATATTACGTATAAAAACACTTGTCAAATTTGCATTAAATCCCTAAGAATGTAAATGTTGGCCCACAATAAAATACCTATTTCATTAAGACATTCAATATCCCCATTAGAAACAATTTGTACATTTTTTAAATTATCAGTACCATCATCAAAATTTTTCATTTGCTCACTTTAAAGTTTTGATATTTTCAAACACCTCCATTTTTCTCCCACTATGTAATGCTTCTACATGCCAATGACCAAGTACAGTAGTTGCTTGTGCACTATTTCAGTCTTTTCTCCTCTTCATTATTGCCTGCATGTATCAATTAACATTCAACCTATATGTTATCTTGTCAAGACTTCCATCTATTGTGTTCTTTTGCTAATCGCTATGATATGGAATATATGTGTCTGAATCAAATAGGCTTGAAAGGTACATACTAGAACCAAAAAATATGAGAAAACTGGTTACATGACCCAGTCAATTTTGCATGGAATTAACCACAAATGAAGCAAACAAAATACACAGTGACAGTGTGACATGAATGCAATGATTAACTTTTGAACATAATTTGCTATTTTTTCTAGTTTGCTAATTTTTCTGCTAATTTTAATTTGCTAACTTTTTTCCTCTTCACTATTGCTATTGATATCAATCGAAAATCTCGCAAAACACTAACAAGCTGGTAATTTTTTCTTGTTCCTAAGTAAGTCATTCACATGGCTTTATCAGCTCATTATAGTTTCTAACAAAATGAAAATGCATACACAAATGGTAAATGGTGGTGCACTAGTAATCTTGTATAACAAAACTAAAAAATAATAAAAGTTTACAAAAGATGCATTTGAAAGATCTTTGAAAGAACTAAACTGACTAAAATGTGTTTTTTTATGCTAGGCATGAGCATTTAATGTTGGGATTAAATCGTAATATCATTTTAAGTGGCTAACTGTTTTGTAAAAATTGATAGTGGCTTTGAGTTTTAATGCTTCTCACTAATTTATAAATAGTAACCATAAAAATTGCTAATTAGACCTCATTTAGGGTAATGTACAAAAATTTTGTTAATGTCACATGAATCTACAAATAATAATAACTGCTGAAATAATCACACTTTGAATTAATTTACTTAGACCTATGATGCAATCTGAAATGAAATCACTATTCTTTTGGATAAATTTTTGGCATTTATCATGATTGACTAACAGCAATTTCAGTCTTGAATCAATGATCTCTAAGCTAAAAGAATTCCTGAAAACTTTGTCCACAACCAATTCACCAAAAGAATGGCTTAGCAATGAGAGAATGATTACATAGCAAAAAACATATTTGCTGCTTACATGCCTCTTTGCTATGCTGCTGTATTGCCATGCTGTGGTGTCAAATTATCTTGTTCTTGGGTTCATACTTTGTTGAATGTAATGTCATGGACTTGACACATTGAGCAATTTTCATATCATTGCTTTATTGCATTATCCATCACCACCAAATAAAAAACAGCCTGAACCAAGCAATTTTACCAAAGTCTCTATAAATGAATTTATATGCAACTGAAAATGTGATTAAAAAAAGACACATTCAATTTTTTTCATTTTTTAAATATTCAGAGGATTTATATCAAATTTTACATTTCATTCAGTGATTTCACAAGGCAAGTATAGTTAGTTGATGAGGGAGATGACATTTACCCATTAAAAATGGATAGAAACATATTGAGAACACAATACCATTACCTGAATTAAAAATACTTCAAACTGTGCAAAATTAATGAAATCAAGTTGAAAATTAATTTGAATGAATTGTTGTTCTTACCAGTATGACATATGATGAGAAGATATTTTTAACACTTACCAAGCAAAGGCTTGGGTACTTGACATGAATCATCTGTTGCGGAATTTTTTTCTACAGGAATTACTGATGAAACCTGAGAGACAGCCACAGATGACCTAATTTCATCAACAAGACTTGAGTAAGCATGAGACTGTAGCTTTCCTTTGGCTGATGATGGTCGAAATAAAGGCTCATCTTGAACTTTGATCCGAGCAGGTCGGCCTGTAGTTGCTCTAATCATTTTACTATGACAGTAAAGCTTTTATGCGTTCATTTTGCACTGTCAGCCATGGCATAACAGAAATAAATAGATGTGAAAAACTTGGTAACTTTCCAAAAATCTCAGGAACTGTAATGCATGTAAAATGAGGAATAGTGACTGTACCAAACAACACGACAAAATATAAATACAAACACTTGTATAAAAAAGTATCTTTGGTAAAATGTACACCATTACAAATGTAGTTTTAATGTTGGTATATACAGATCACACAAAAGTAGATGATTACACACAACATGGTACAAATTATCTTGGAACATACTGCTGGTTTTACTAAATATAAAAATAGGGCATTAGCAATAAATTTAATATATTCCCTAAATTAATTTGACATGTTGAACAAGTGCCAAACTTACACACAAAGTAAATAAGCATAATCGTATCCACAATTCTGTAATCCTTTTTATTTTTTAGATTAAGGGTTTTCCTAAAATTCTTTAACAAAATTATTCTTTGCTTCATTTCTGTGTTCAGCGTCGACTCACAATATATATATATGACAAGGGCTAGTAGTAGTACACAAGAAATCAGTGAACACTTTATCATTGCAAAAACATAGAGAAGCTAGATGAACAGATGAATTTCAGACAACACTGATGAAGAAAAAGCTGTAAAACACAAAACAATGCTTTAAGCCACTAGTGAAATCTCTCATGACCACGCAGAAGTGTTGCATGAGTCAAACATGGAGATATATAAAAAGCATCAAGCTTGTGAATGGATATAAAGACTAGACAGAGTGTACCTAGTAAAAAATTGTACAAAAATTGATTTTATCAAAGCATCAAATCTTTTGAATGAAACAGAACTGCATTAGGTTATGTAGTCAGCATGTAGCTTGATATCATCTGAGATTAAAAATAGCAAAGCAAAAACTCTCTTTACAAAATCAACTAGCAGCACAGTGTCACTTGATATTTATGACAAAATATAGTTAAGCAAACATTCCACGCAACATTTCCCTGTATTATATTATTGCTGAGATGATCAGAGTTTATCAGATAGCTAAGATGAGAAAAAAAATTAAAATCAATGAATTTTGAAAGAAAAAACAAATTAGATACCCGCAAAATTTTTGGAAAAACCCCACATCCTGATATTCTTAGCAATCTCATCACTTCAAGAAATCTTAGTAACAACATTCATCAGATCGCAGCAATCTCAGTGATACCATAATACTATAGTCATAAATATGCATATTTAATTAAGGCAGTGTCTATTTTGCCATCAGAGGCAAAAGCACTGCTGGAGCTATTCAGCCTTTACGCGAGCCCAATTGCATGAATTGGCCATATGTCAAGGATGATACACTTGGATTAGTATATGGTCTTTGCCATACCCTAACTAAAAACCTGAACCTACACCCTAAACCTTAACCCTAAACCCAAACCCTAAACCTAAACCTTAAATGTAAACCCTAAACGTAACCCGTAAACCCTAAACCTAAACCAGTGATTCTCAACCTTTTTTGGCCCATGAACCATCTTTTTTTTAAAAATATTCAGTTGACCATTTTTCTATGCTGACACCTTATGAACAACTAGTCGAAGCTGTTTTAGACACAGGCTACAATCTTCAGGAACATTTTATCAAGAATTTATGGAACCCTCTGTGGACCACTAAAAATAGGACCACTGTTGGTCCACCTGGACCACGTTGACAATCAGTGACCTGAACCTATATGCAAAAGTTCTAACCCAAAACTTTTATTAAAAGTACATAAACAGCGTGCCATCAAAGGTGTCATTTCTGCTAGCAAAGCCGAAGAAAATGCTGAGAGCCGAACCAACAACCACTCCCACAGCAGGCACAAGACACTAACCACTTGACTACCGTCATCATGCTGCTAGTGTCACAAATTCAACATTATATGTGGAAAAAGCTGGATACAGTTTGAATGGCAAAATAGTCCAAGCAGAGCTTTTGCTATTGAAGGCAAAATAGACACTACCTATTCAAAAACCAAAAGCAATTGATGGTACTCACTCCATTATGTCCGTGGGTAATTTTGTTCCTTCATGATTTTTATGTATATTGTTTTCTGCCCTTGCTATTTGTTTTAGTAATAAAATGTTGTGTTTTAATGCATTGCTCTCTGCCTAATAACCCCTACTGTTGCTCAATTCCTTCACCTATGTGCATGCTTCACCTATCCATCTGCACATACCTCAACTCTTCACCCATTGCTTGCCCACCATCATCTGTGTTATGTTGATATCTATTGTGTATTTAAGTCAACATATATGTTTCAGTAATATTGTTTTTACTTCTTTATTATGTATTTTGGGTTTGCCATTCACATTGGTTGAATTGGTCACATGAATATTTTGTCTGATATGTCATATTTGGTCCAACATTTTTCGTCTATTTATCAAAAACTGCTACTTGGTTACTTTTCCATGCATTTACTGTTAAATGTCTGATTGTCACATTTGGTTTGATATGGTTTTAGTTTGTTTTTAATGCTTAAAGAACCAATTCCAACTTTTATCACAATTATGTAGGGTCAACTTTGAGTACAACAACAATCACGAAAATAGCAGAAAAAAAATTGACACACTCGTTACAATGCAATGACAATGAATATATGCATGAAAGCTGCTGTTGGTTAATTTTTACAAAGGCACATGCAATCCAAATGTCACCTTATCTGAGGTACCTTCATCTACCATGCACAGCCACAACATCACAGTAGCAATGAGTGCGAAAACTGCTGAGCGACTAAGTTGTTTTTAAAAGAATACCAAACAGAAATATTTTTGAAACACTGGTTTGGAAAACAACAGAACATTTAAAAAATAACTGCTTGAAAAAATAATATCAGGTCTGGATTTGGCCACCAGTGTGCAACAAGGTGACCCCTCAGCCCAACCCACTTTTTTGCCCTTGCCATCCGTGAAGTAACATCCAAGATCAAAGCTGACCTAAATATTTGGTACCTTGATGATGGATGTATTGGTGGAGACCCACAGACTGTGCTCAACGCTATCACAATTAGTACTGGTCTATCTTCGAATACGATTGGTCTAGAGATTAATAATTCTAAATGTGAGCTACTTCTTATCAACCACACAGACACCAACAAGCCCCAAACAAGCAAGCTCTTTCAAGACCAATTCCCATCCCTCTCCATACCTTATCCTATTCATTGGCAGCTACTAGGATCCCCCCTGCATCAGGAATCCAACCCACTACACTTTAAAAGGCAAAAACCAAAGTGCTTGACAGCATTACTGAAAACCTTGAGCTAAATGAACCGCATCAAGCATTTTTCATCTTAAAAACCTGCCTCTCAATCCCTAAACTCGCATATTTTTTGCATAGTGTCCCATGCTTCAAGTGCAAAGAGTAACTTGAGGTGTTTGACACCGCAATAAAAATCAACACAGAAAAAATAAGCAATGTGACCAACCTGACATGGCAGCCAGACATGGGGTAATCGTCAATCGTACTCGATTACTGTTTTTTGAGTAATCATAATCAATTGAATTCACCAAAAATGAAATGTAATCGATTACATTGCCAAGTTAATAGTAATCGACGATTACTTTCGCGATTAAACTTGGAGATCTTCACCCTACATCATTCTGCGATGAACTGCGATTGTGGTGGCTGGGTTCTCTCCTTTATCATCATTTGTTATGGTTATGTTTCAGGGGAGGCCATTTTCCCGTCTCTGTGCGTTAAATTCAGATAGTCCAGCAGCCAGCACAGTGTTTGTAGTGAATTCTCACTTTGTTGCATCTACTCTTCCTGTTGGCCGCCAGAAGTAACATACCGAGTCTAGTTAGACGTAGCAACAAAAAGAAGAATGTTACTTGAAAACGGGTTGACACTTCGGCAACAGAACAGCGGGACATTATGAGGAGAGGTGTTGGTTTTATCTATATATATTCAGAGTGAACTTATGAATGTAAGTGCTGGAGTAGGCTATGCACTGTATATAAATTAGTACAGTAATTTATCTACAGTAATTTTTTTTTCAGTAGAATAAGATACTTTAATCCAAGTCGAAAGTACTTTTCCACAACATTGGTAACTAGCATGTCATGCGTGATCCATCAGATACTGTTAAAAACTCAACGAAACTAGTGAGGTTTTGTTGACCATTGACATTTGGTTCAATAGACAGGTGCGCAGCTATATCGGCATCACTGCTCATTCATTTCAAATTAAAAATTGCACAATGCTATGCTGGCTTGGAGACGATCGCAACCCGCAGTTACAAGATAGAGCAAGCAATTTTGAAATTATTAACAAACAAATTTTCAGTGTTGCTGAACGAATGTTCAAGCCTGATAGATGTCATTTGACTGTTAAAGATTTGAAGCCTTGGTGTTTATCAACTGTAACGAAGATATTAAACATTGATCATTTTTGTTTAATAATATTTAAAGTGTTTGTTGCAGTGGAATAACTGACAGGAGGGATGGGGCGCGATTTGACTCCGCGTAAAATCAGGCCCTCACTTAACTTACATTGCAGTTTTAATATTCTTTTTAATAGGTTTTCAGTAGGTTGTCGTCTTTTTGCATTTTTCGGGGATTTCCCATTGAATTGGGGTTTTGGTACAGCTATCCACAGCCGGATTCACCATTATTTCTCAAGGTTTTTTTCGGAGTGTTGACTTGTAGGTCACCTACAGAGGCCACTTGGCCTCTTTCAGCTAAGTTTCCCTCCAGCTCAAACCTCTAGTTCCGCCACTGGTTTGTTGACTGCACGAACATCTCATTATAAATTTATTATAATTTTTTTCCGATGCTTGATCCTTACAGATTAGTAATTTCGTTTATTGCATTCATTAATATTGTATGTTGTCTGAAAAGATACTTACATCAAACCATGAAAATGGGTTTTGTTTTCGTTCTGAAGATGTTTCAAGACAAAGGTAATCAAGATTGTAATCATGATTACTTTCAATGTAATCGTAATCGATTAGATTGTGATTTTGTTTATTCGTAATAGTAATCAAGCAGGTGGCAAGTAATCATAATCGATACATTTGTGCTGTAATTACCCTGTGCCTGATGGAAGCCTTAGCCTTTGTTCCACCATAGACTTGTTTCTGCCATGCTTCCTATCGTTGTTCTTTGCTTGTAATGTTAGAGCCTCATAAACAGGTTGCTTCCCTCTCTCACATTGCCTCATGTGAAGTAATCAACACCACTGATACCTGGTCTGCACTTCATGATTCATCCCCTGGACGAAAGGAAACACAATCAGCTTGGGATGACCTTGCTTGCAGAGATTTTTTCACTGTCCTGCTCAACACCCCAATCCCTTGGAACCACTCTTGGCTACTCACTGCACAGAAGAGTCATACTGCTGTCTGGTTAGAATCCTTCCCAATTGCTAGCGTCAGAAACCTGCTGAGTCCTGATGAGATCTGAATTGCAATTGTCCTCTGAACTGGTGCCAAAATATTTGAAAGAATGGAATGCCACTGGAGTAAGTTTTTTGACAGGCTTGGGCTTCATGGCCTCTCCTGCATTAAGAATGCGGGCTGCTTCCCAAGACATTCAGTCATAAACTCCATCCTCAAATGGTCATTGACCCACATTGGTCTGCTCTCTGTCATGGAGCCCGTTGGCTTGATGAGGGATAAAAGAAGGCCTGATATTTTGACCCTAAACCCTTGGTACAGGGGCTGGAGCCTTGTGTGAGACGCAACAGTTGTGGATACCTTCTTCTCAACAGGTCCCTAAATAAAAGAAAATTGGGTCCCTAAAATCAGTGAAATCAGGTCCCTACAGGTCCATACCAGGTTCTTAACATTTTCTTTAAAAAAAAAAACATTTTGCAATTATTAAAAAAATCCTGATGATTATTGACGCCAATCAAAATTTAATAACAACATAATTTGCAAAGATCTAGAATAGCTTTTCCTTTTGCATGAAATTCCAACAAACAATTTATTGCTTTTACAGTTAGAGTTGTTGTATACTTAACACCATGCACAGAAAAATCAATTTTTAGCATCGGCTCATACTTCATTGACAAGATTTAATAATATTCAGTATGCAACAACAGTTACTGTATTTAGAAAATTTTCAAACTTACTACTTTTTTAGCCATTGAATTGATTAAGAATAACAATGAATGTAAAGGTTAAAAAAGGTTGCTTGAAACATGCTAAAGTTACATTTTCTTTTTAAAATAATTTTTGACAACAAAATCTTCTCTGAAGCCTACACACAACATTTCGACTACATTATCATCACAACTAACCACTACAGGACAGTCAATCGTCAACACTCGACAGCTCACTGCCAGATTCGACAACAACTGCGCCAACCGGTTTAGCGTCTCCTGTTTCCACCGTGACTTCCACTAGAGGCGGTGGAAAACACCACCAATTTCTAGTTCAAATAAGAAATATTCACAAATTAGCCCAAATCATTGGATTTTTTTGGATTTTTATCATTCCAGATAACGCTTGTCCAAATGAAATAAATGAAGTTGAAGAAATATTTATCCAAATCCCTAAAAGAAGTTGCAGTTCGTAATATTCATTTTTTTATATTTCACAAAAATTGAAAAGACAAGAAAAAAGTTAAACATTATCTGCGCTTTAAACTATCTCATCAGGGATATCCAGGACTTTCAAGATTTCCCTACATTGCACTGAATTAAACATGCAGTCTAAACCAAACAAAAAACAATATTGCACATCAGTATCTACCAGTGATATGCCCGGGTCATTATTCTCGAGTAAGAGTCAAATCAGAGTGACAAGCCCTTCGAATTAGAAGCAAGTGAGAGTCATCTAAAATTTTTTCAAGTTGAGTCAGAGTCAAGTCACGACTTGGTCGAGTCAGAGTCAAGACATGACTTGGTCGAGTCAGAGTCTCCAGCCATTCATAGTGACTCAATTAGGGTCTTTCTGTGAACAACGTGAGCTGAGTCGAGTCTCTATATTTCTCAACGTGACTCCAGTCGAGTCCGATTCACAAAAAATCGTGACTCGAGAGGAGACATTGATTGGAGTCAGGCTATCACTAATAGGATTTGACATGTCATAAACAATGCACAGTAGTAAACAATATTTAGGTGCATTGTGCAGATTTATGGTCTAGCCTCCACTCGCATAGGCCAACCTCTGCTCATATTTTGAAGCCATCCTGAGCAAGGTTGGATGTTTGCCCTGATAGTTAATTGTATTGTTTTGCAGCTCTAATTGCCGGCGTTAAATTTGAAAGTGATTGTAGGTCATGCTTAATGTTCATGTCGTTAATTTTTCTGTAGGATTTCCTTGCACACCTGGTTCCGTACTCAGCTGGTATAGTCATGGCTTTAGTGTGACAGATGTATAGCTACTACAGTAGTAAACCTGCCAAATTTTTGTCTTGTTCAGCAAATCCGTTCTAGGTCTATTCTTCTGGCCTGTGTTTGAATTTCTATCACAAATGAAGATCCCAAACTTGAGGGACAGCCTATGTCAAAGGTGAGGGGATGTTTGAATGCTACTATTTCGGACAAAACGGGTAAGGTGTCTTGTGTATTTGGCGCATAACGGATCAGGTGTGTTTGGGGCAAAACGGCTTTTTCTGGCATCCATAAATTGTGTGGAAGTTTTACAAGCACGTTTAATCCTTCAAGTCCCGCGATCGCCAAAATTTTGGCCCAAGGTTTGCAACGCTATAACTCGCCAGCCGATTGAGCTAGAAAGCCGTTCAAACCATCTACGGATTCAGCAAGTCTGCTAGCTGAAATTGAAAAAAAAATTTTCGTTTGGGTTTGTGGTTCTCTGGGGGATGACGTCACAAGTGGGGGTGTCATTTTCATTTTATTGGACTAGTTTAGGCCTAGTTCACCCAGTCCTGGACGCCAATCCAATGAGCCAATTGTTTCGCTCAAGTTTTTTTTAGAAACTAGGCTATCGTACGAGTCTTTAGAGACCTTGATTGACCTTATAGCATATCTGGATCAAAAATTATGCCACCAAAACCAAAAAGTGGTCAAAATTTCTACCCCTACAAAAGGAAACCAGGGGTTGAATAACACTCCCATATGGCCATAACTTGCCGTTAGAAAAGCCTAGAGAGCTGTTCAAGCCCTCAAAAGACTCGTGAAGACTTGCAGTTCAGACTGCAAATAAAAATTTTAGCTTGAGGTCTCGAGTTCTTTGTGGTTGTTTGCATAATAAGAGGATGTTTAAGCATATTTTGTTTACATTTGGATGATGACGTCATATCCTGGGAGTCGAACAATCCATCAGATTTTGTGGCTCAAAGTTTGTTTGGATTCAAGGCTACAATACGAGTTTTTAGAGGATTTCATGGACTTTCTAGCTTTCCGGTTCAAAAGTTATGGCAAAACTAGCAAAAAATCATTAGGGGAATCCCCACTTATTCCCTAGGAAATCTTTACAAGATTAGGGGTCCTTCGGCCATAACTTGGGACCAGAAACGCCAGGAAGTCGATCTAGGCCTCTAAAGCTTCATATTCCGGCCTAGAATCCAACCAAACTTTGAGCCACTATTTCGGCTCATTGTCCAGGTGATGACGTCATAAAAGAATATCCAAAAAATAACAAAACTTACCCTTTTTCTAACAACACCCACCGAAAACTCCCAATCCAAACCTCAAAAGTTTTTTTTAGTGCAAACTACAAGGTTTCACGAGTCTTTCTCGAGGGTCGCGAATAGCTCTCGATCGATAGCTCGCGGCAGTTTTTCCCTGGCAAAGTGCTGTCAGTGAGAGACTAATGCTTTTTCTGCAGTTTTTGAAATTTTGAGTACAACGGGGTTTTCGGGCCATAACTTTTGTTCTAGACATGCTAGAAGATCAATCAAGGACTCCATAGACGCGGATGATCATCTAGTTTCCAAAAAAATTTGAGCCATAAAAATGGCTCATTGGATAAGTGCCCAGGGCTAGTTAAAGTGGGTCAAAAATTCAAAAACCTGCTTTTTTGTGACGTCACCAAGAGAAAACCCCTCACCCAAATCAAACAACTCTTTTTTTAATCGAAACTAGAAGACTTGCTGAATCTGAGGATGGTTTGAACAGCTCTGTAGCTATAGTAGCTGGGGAGTTATAGCTTTTAAAACGTTTAAAATCCGCACCAAACTTTTGGCGCATGCGGGACTTAAAGTAAGGCTATGAGCTTTCAAGGCTTGCACTGGTTGCGAAATTAGGGTCTAGTAAAGCGTCATTTGGAGCCAAAGTGGTCTAGTAGGTAGGTGCGTTCAACACTTGACTAGCACTCATATGACACTTTACTAAACCTTTTTCCCAAGCCGTGGTCATGGGATCAACCCAGAAAGACACTAAAAGGTGAAACAGTCCTCACGCTACATTTAGTTGAAAACTATCAGGTTTCGCACTGAAAATGCAGCTAAACAACATTTTCTAAAGAAATGTTCTAGGCTACGTTAATAATGGTGATTGGCTTTGCCTGTAACAAAAATAATCAAAAGGTCGTAGAAGAACAAGCGGTTTAACGTGGCACTAACTGTTATGTCAAGATTTCTCCAATCAGTTTGAAAGTTTCAGCAATTTGCACGGTTCAACAGTACCCTAATGCAGTGTTTTTCAAACATTTTGCTGCAGCGGACCTTCCGTAAATGTTTGCGTTGCTCATGGAATCCTATGCAATGATCCAAGTGTCTATATTGCTACAACCGCACAGATCTGTGGTTGCGAATTTCGTCCCAGGCAACTTCGGTCTGTGTCGGCGGAACCCCTGGCAGCCATTCGCGGAACGCCAAGGTTCCACTGAACCGCCGTTGAAAAACACTGCCCTAATGTTATGAAGCAGTGTTTCCCAAACTTGTTCGAACCGTTACCCAAATCAAGGTAGTGATTATGTCTCATTACCCTCAAAATTTTTTTTCACATTTCAGGACAAAAATTTTATATTGCAGTGATCGCTCATTATACAGACCAACATTGTGATTTTGCTTCCACGTTACCCGTTACCCACTGAAGAAATGCATATTTCCCCAGGGAGTAATTTACCCCCAGTTTGGGAAACACTGTTATAAAGTTTCACAAGGGCAAATTGAGGCCTGTCTAAGAGAAAATAGTACACGAACAAATAGACAAAAAATGACTTAGAAATATCAACATTTTAAACTATATCCCAAGTTTTGACACTTCAAGCATATTTGTGGTTAAATACCAATCATTTACGAAATTTTCGATCAGATAACCTGTCTCAAGACAAATCTTGTTAAGGAGATCATTTACCAGTAAGACAAAGAAAGTTCCAATAACACTTCTTAAAAATGATTGAAATACAAAATTTCATCTTTATTCTTTGAAGGTTTCTGCAAATGTCAAAATTGCTATGCAATGTTTTGAAAATTTCACGGGGTAAATGTCCCCCTGGTTGCGCGCCTATCACCAGTGATGTAGTCGAGATCGTAACTTCCTAGACCGAGACCTGGATCAAATATCTAGACGTGACCGAGACCGAGACTTTGTCATAAAAGCCGAGACCGAGACCTGAAACTTCGACACCGAGACTCGAGACCTCACATTTCTCTGATGGTAATTAAAGCTAACTCCTTGAATAATGCTGCAACAAAATACCTGGCACATTGCCAAATACCAAGATAATAAAATCATCCGAAATTTGTGCAAACGGCCAAATACCGCAACCGTTCATTTTCACTTTCCTTTTAGGAATATACAGCCACAAACCTGTGGCCTTATTTACAAATTCCTTGAAGAAATGCATGGATATTGAAAATGTTGGCAGAGTTTGGATGGTCTACGCATTTTTTACTCGAAAAATGTCGGTGAACCAATTGAATATTGGAGGTGTTTGCCGTTGCCATGCTTCAATAAATTTTTTTTTTTTGAACAATACCAACCCTTCTGCGTAAGGAGAGGAGGTGATGCCCTAATGAAGCTCCCATGTTCTGGTCTCCTACCTAGTATTGAAGTTGGCCTATGTTATTTGGAAAAGTGGAAAGAGGCGAATCATTACTTTTTATGTTAAAACAAGCACAGTAAATGTAGGCGAGCGTAAGACAGCGCCAGCAGCACTAGTCAAAACAGCAAAGTAAAGTGGTAACTCCACAGGAAAGGTTGCCTTCCATCATTTAATTTTTTGCCGAGGTCTTTCGTCGTTTATATCATTTGCCAATGAAGTAACAAACTTTTAAAGTTTTTTACTATCTACCACTTACCTGTTTCACTACATCCTTTCTATTTTAATACTGAGCATCTGCACTGACACTCAAATTTCTTCGCCACATATTTCGTGTATTTTGGCAAACACAGGTTTGCCATCTTTGTAACATTACCTACACCTTTCCTAATTACTTTTCTCCACGCACAACAAGTAATTGATTAAGAATTCTCCAAATATTTAGAATTAAGAGGTGATAAATTTAGAGATTAAAGAAAATGAAAGCACTACTTTGAATTTCAAAAAGCAAAATTGTAACTAATTTTTCATCCATCCAAACTTGCTCCATCTGTCCAAAACAAGTTTTAACCCTACAACACTAAATCGGATTTTTTGTCCCCGGGAGCACAAACAGGGGCGGTGAAAACCCTATTTTGAAAATTAAAAAAACTATACTTTTTTCAAGTTAGGTTGATGACAAAAAGTACACTGAAAATGTAACTCTTATTACGTTGTTTGCGCACTAAAAAAGATACTTTGCACTTTAACTGTATGCTGTTATAGATTAAAAGGATAATGCAAAAAACAAACGAAAATTATATAAATGATTAAACTTAAAATTAAAAAAAACTATGATGGACTTGAGGAACTTCTCCTGTTCCATGCTGATACCGAGGTGTCTGAAGCAAGCCCTGAGTGAATTATAGCCATTTAAGGCCATTGGAATGTATAAGCCTATGGGAGGCAAGCAAAGAATGGCCAAATTTTATCTGAATGATTGCATGTGTATTGTTTCATATGACTCAGCTGATATTCAGAAGCAAGAAAAAAACAACAGTTGTAGATCAAATAAACACAGTTAGTAAAACAAACAAGCACAAAACACGGTGAACTAAATTCACAGATGAAAACGCACGCCTATGTACACAGAAGATTGGATCGAATTGAACTGAAGGAATTTGGTGTGGTAAAATCTGGGATGGTCTGTTTATTTATTATTCATTTATTTCTCTAAATTTTTCCAAAGCTGGTAGTCGTTTATTTGTGCACACACACACTAAGTTGTGTATCAGCAACACAACACAGCCTCGTTTTGCCCTCGCAACATAGCATATGTCACATGCAGTCACTGCAGATGGGGTACAGGTGACTAGTGCACTTCGGCTTGCCACACTTGTTGCAGCGTCACCGGCTCTCTGTCAGCCTTCTTTGTGCACTCACAGTCGTGCAGTGACCTGCTTTTCGCAGATTCGTTGAAGTTTGGTATTGCAGCGTGAATACCACGTTTTTTGTGAGTCAGTTGTTCGTTCTTGCTTCACATGTGGTACACGTTGGCTGCTTCTGCTGTGCGCCATCGTCAAAGCATTTTCAGCCGCTGCTGCTAATCAGAAGCCTTATCTAAATAAAGAGTTGTGCACCAGGAAATCTCCGAAAACGAACTGCTGGCAATGCGTCACTTTGAAATCTTCCCGGTCTGATTGAAAACATGCGCTGAAAGCATGCACTAAACCTGCAAAGTCAGGAGAATATCACCTGGTAAATGACAGAAACGCACACACATCCACCATAAAACGGGGTTGTTTCAACCCGAAAGGACAAACTTTTCCTCACAGTGGAAAAGTAGAGCACAGGAGTACGAACTTGATTGTACAGGGTCAGTAGTCCGACTAATACCCGCAGCTACTGAAGCGTTGAGAGTGCTGCTGCGTTTGTTTATATAAGCAAATAGTATGGGACCCGTAATGTGGGGTTGAACCGACCCCGTTTTGTTGTTCTAGGGTTTTAAAGATTTTGCTCGTGATTCTGCTGTTGACGCAAAGAAAAAAATATTTAGGCGTATTAGGGTAACAGACCTTTTCAGCAAAAATTAGGTTTACACTTTGAACCAGCGAAGTAATATCCCACCGCATGCCCTACTGTAGTGACGCAGCGATGTTAACTGTCGACCGGGCGGCCGAACATAAAAATGCTTCCATTTTCCACTCCTCACCTTTGCCTACAACAATATAAAATGAGACAAAATCATGTATCATGCTTATTATAACAATAAGGAATAATAATGCATCTTGAACATCACAAAAAAATACTCACAAACTGAAAGGGGTCTTGTTTTTAATTCTCAATTATAGATCTTGCCTTCTCTGCTTGTTAGCCACCCTTCCCGTCACTATTTTTCCTATTTTTTCTGCCTTATTTACATATGCATGTATCTATAGCTAAATAACTAGCATAGCTGGCACATGCTAAACTGTGGTTCAGCGGGAAAGTTGTATTTTTTGTCATTACTTGTGAATCAGTTGGCACGGTGGATTCGATGTGTTTTCCATGGCAACAACAAAGTGCACAGGATTAATGAAGCCCTGAAGAAACTTGGGTTTGCTTTTTTGTCTTACTTAGAGCAAGTTGCTCGTAGTTTGTCAGTTTTTTACAACTGCGGCAGACTTTTGCAGGTAACCATTGATCTTGTATTGAAGATTTTTTCTTTCTCTGATAAAAATAAAGTTTTAGATGTTTTCGACAGGCATTGTTGGGATGCAGCATCAGAACCGTCGCCAGAAAGGTTTCAATAG
>Ga0210059_1008441_pt1 | contig 16255 bp, 9 predicted proteins | sample Ectturendosymbi2_FD_188042 | JGI IMG/M metagenome (GOLD analysis project Ga0210059, IMG submission 188042) | Ecteinascidia turbinata endosymbiont from Florida, USA - Sample 2 (SPAdes) (version 2) | ecosystem: Host-associated > Tunicates > Ascidians > Unclassified | place: Key West, Florida...
ACCAGGATCTGCCATTGTTTGTGACGCGTCTTCCACATGTAACAAGGTCGCCTCTGACGACAAATGTGCCGGGCAGTTAGTGTAATGCACGTGTACCATAGTCCAACGTAAGAGAATGTTCTAAAAATAGCTTCAGGTCGACGTTTTCGAAGTGAAGGAAAGTGGTCACGAGACCAAAGACTTTTATTGGTGCAGACATGTGACAACAGTAGTCTACATGTAAGTGATGGCGAAACATTACAAGTGATGGTGAAACATTACATCTACATGTAACTGATGGTGCAACATTATCATTGTGTAGCAGTAAAAAAGTTGTTCTTTATTGTGCAATAGATAACCCAGGCTTAGTGGCACGTTTCTGTGAGGTGTTATCAAGACAGCAAACAGACATGTAATAAAGTACCTATATCTTGGTTTTCCCATATTGTAGCAACTAACTTTCTGATGAAACGAAATGTTCATGGCAAAAGGATATGTTAATACTAATGTTCAGGATAGGCAGTCTGTGATTTGACACTACTTTGAAGTCTGCTACCAAAATCAAGGGAATGCAAATCAAAAGTGCTGGGCCACCACAACCGAATATTTGAAACGAAACCTAAATTTATTTCATCAGTTGCGTGACAGACTGAGACCAGACCTGGCTGGATATTGCCAAGCTTTCGCTCTCAACTCGCGCCAAGCGCTGTAGCGAATATAATTTGCGTTGATGCCGACACGCATTTCAAGCGTTTCAAAGCGCCCAACAACCCATTACAATAACATTAACAAACGCTTTGACGCTTCCCCAGTGTCAAAACCGCTAATGCAGTGAACGTAACTTAAGATATCAACTCCTGTGGTAAGTCATGCTTGCCGACGGGAATTAGCAGAAATCAGCGAAAGCTCGTACTAATGTGTGAGGCACTGATCGTCAAGGTTATGAAAAACATGAGTGGCGTTGGCAAAAGGTGTCGCCAGGGTAATTCGCAGAGCTTCAAAGGGGCCTGCAAACAACGCCTTTCATCAGTCGCGGAAGATTGTCATGTGCAGGGCCGGCCCTTCCACAAGGCCAACCAGGTGGCCGTCTAAAGCCCAGCCTTAAGGCTAAGGGGAAGCAGAAAACGAGAAGTATTGCTACACCTTCTAGTGAAGGTCTCAGTATGGTGTGTAACGGAGACTTGAATGTTGAAGCTTGCCTAGGGCGCAGAACTGTCTCGGGCCGGCCCTGGTCATGTGTGGTTCACCCCAAATGTCAGTGTTCTACAACACACATTAATTGCAGTGAAATGAACTCAGAGATTCAAACAAATTTCACATTGATATGCGATATTCCATTCAAAACATACACATATATTCGTTTTTAACCGATCAAATTGCTTTGACTGCCAATGCAGGTGAATATGAAAACACTGAATTATGTTAAGCTACAACTTCATTCATGACGTCATAAAATCTTTTCACACACTGCAATGTAGATGGCAGAAACATTGGCCGGCAACACGTTGCTGGACATTGTTGATTTCATTTAACCCGTGACAGACGTCACGCCGCATAACGCCTAAGAGTCGATGCAAGGCTGTAGAGAAAGAGTATGAAAGTAAAACCGCAACTCTTATTTCACGGTGTAAGATAACCATAGTGATATATATATGAAGAGACTTTGATGCTGAACTGAACATGGGCGGTGTTGAATGGAAATCTGCAAAAACAGTTCACTATCAAAGGTATGAATAGCATTCCTTAGCTTTTGTTGCCAACCACGGCTCTTACGGTGAGTGATGTCAGTTTAGACCATTAAAGCCATCCCAAAATATTATACATTCGCATTTACTTCGCATCTTTGTTAGAATTTATGGATTTGGCTATTGACGCATTGTGTTTGTGACATCATTTTGGGTTTGTGACACCACAGATTGGGTTTGTGACACTACAGACACCACAGATTCGAGACCCGCGCGCTGGAATCATTGCGTATGTGCGATATTTTCATGCGGATATCTTTTGATATAAAATTGAGATTTTCAATGGTTCGAATTTGTGATAAAACTTCTATTTGTGGAATTGACATCTTAGAACGTGGCAACCAGTCTTTTTTAAATCCTTGCAGCTGATATTGATGAACGTCCATGAGGTAAAAACTCCTGGAAATAGCGCCCAACAAGATAGGTTTAGTTTCATCGCCTTTGAAAAATTCGATACTCAAAATTATGATTTCTGCTGTTGGCTGAAGGTGATTATCTTATTTTTGCATTTGGGATATTTAGTGATATTGTAATGGTTGGGGTGATGACCATAATAAATTAGCGAACTAGTTGCATCGGCATGCACACTGCACAACGAGGGATCGCGTGAAAGCCAAGTATGGAATTGCAGTATCACATGCTTCATTATACAAGGGTTGCCATATGACCAGAATCTCCCTGACATGTATGGAATTTCGCAGTTAAAATTTGTGTCCCGAAATAAATTTAAAAATTCTCTAATATCCAAAATTTGACAGTTGATAAATTACAATATGTTTAACTTGAAACAAACTGCATTTGCTGTGAAGATGAGAACTTCAACTTTTTCGGTTGATTGGTAGTTGTAGTAACCTTGTGAAATATGCTGTATAGCGCTTGTTTGTTGTCGCAAAAAGTAGCTATTGGGACTGTCCGTAATTTCGCCGCCTTAGGTATGGTAGCCCTACATCATACTCGAGTCAGAAGTGTGCATCCAGCCGATTATTACAGCAAGAAGGTACAAGAGACGCAGCGGCAAAAGTGGCATTGAGATAGGTGCAGGAGCAAGCAAATTTCTAAGGTGCGAAGGATTTTTGTCCAAATTTTCCCAAACTTGTCCAAAAAGTTGTCGTGCAACGTTTGCCGACTGTTTTTTTTCGTTTGACGAAGATAAACTTGTCTTCATTTGTTTTTCTGCAAACTTTGGGCGTCATTTTTCAAAGTCAAACACCGTTGGGCGCCATTTTGTGCCCAGATTTTCAGAGATTTTGCCTAGATATTTTGAGATTTTGTTTGGATTTTCAGGGATTTTGCCCAAATTTTCAGGGATTGTGCCCGGTTTTCAACAATTCAAAACTTTTGGGGGTGTTTTTGCACCCCATGCACCCCCGCCTCCTAAACCACTGGACACGGGTGAGGCTCGGTGTGAAAACGAAACATATTTTCTTCCCAAAAACAGAAAAAGATTTTATTTCAACAATAAAGAAAGGCAACACCTGAAATATTCAAGGAATACAAATCTAGTGCAATGAAATTTTCGAAACTGATAGCCAAAGAACTAATCTGAACTTTCCAAAACTTCTGCATCACTCAGTTTCATTTCAAAAGGAAGATGATTCTGTTTCATAAATGACCATTCCAGAGCTTCAGTACATTTTCGTTTGCTTTACTCTTCTTTCGCAAAGTAACTTTGGAGTGCATTGGAGTGATAATAAAGACACTGTGGTGGACACTTACAGTAAAACGCAGTGCAAACTTTTGAACTGTGGCGTTTCTTCTCAATTCATCCTTGTAACATTTCTTCCTTAGTCTTTTCTTGGTTGGTATTTTATTTGAAATGAAATGGCCATACATTTATCTTTTTTTGTTTTTTGCCAGTGTCATAGTAAATACAGCCAGGGCCGCAACCTACTCATATTTCTGGTGGAGAGCAAAATTAACTTGTTTACCTAAAAACAACACGTTTTTGAAAATTTTGGGAGAGAGGACAATTGCCCTGTTGCTCCTGATTACGGGCATAAATACGACATAAAAACAATTAATGACAACAATTGCTTAATCTTGGCATTCTCGCTCACTGCATGCATTGGCATTCATGTGGTTGATAGTCTCATTGGCACTGCTGTAAGCCGGTATGAACGATTTCTCCCTAATGATATGCTACAGAGTTGGATCAATTGCAATTCGTAACTGAGGTGAAAGCAGTTAATCAATATTTTCGTACAATTGTAACTATTATTATTGTGATTGATAATTTTGGTTTTGTGCACTTATATGAAGTTAAAAACTTTATCCTTGTTGGAATTAATTTTTCTTTTCAATGACTTCACAAAGACCGGCAAAATGCGTAAAAATACGCAATACGTGACACGTAACGTGCTGCAATTTTGCCAATTCACCGACATAGCTACCCAAACATCCGGAGCATGACTTCTGAATGCGGTGTTTAAGTTGGTGCGACGCTACGTGCCGCGCGCAGGGCTGAGGCTAGACAACGATGGGCTGTGCGTAAGGCAGCGTAAGGGAGGGTTCGCCTTTCAACCCTACTTTTGTAGCTTCTCTGGTGATTTCAAGTGTTTAGCTTTGAAGTAGTGTTTTGTATTTTGAGGTATTGGTTGATTTCATTTTGAAGGAGCGCGTAGGTTTGAGAGTTAGGTTTACTGCTAAACATTATTATTAACATCGTAAATGTCACCCCAAAACGCAACATATTTATCATTCGACGGTTAAATATTTTCTAACAGTACTAAATTCCATGCATTTCCACGCTATAAGCGTTGATGTGCAAACCACTGCGGTGTTTTGAAAAGGAATGACATTTTGATCATATTATAATACATTGTAATGTATCGTTGAATTCATAATTGTAATTGTAAATAGTTGATTATTTAGGATTACCTGTAATAATTGCAATTTGGTTTTATCAGCACGGAAAAATTGTGATGTAAATGAAAAAATTTGAAAACAATTTTCTAGTTGCAATTAAGCTGAATTCATGCATTTGATCCAGTTTTGGTAGTTCAAAAAGTCATCTTTCAACAATTGTTCATTGGACACCTTCAACGAGAATTTGTTTGGAGTCGCCACACAGAAGTCTAATCTCGGCTCGAAAACAAACCTGCAGCTAAAATAAAACGTGACACCTGATTCAAATGGAAACTGCAACCAGTGAATATTTTTGTTTATTCAAAAGAAACTTTTGCAATGTTAGCCTTGCTCTTACCATTTCATCTTAAAAAGCAACGAAAGAACATGCAAACTTCCTGATCTTCCAGCCATTTATTCCATGCAATATTTGCGACGAGCACTGCAGGCACGTTTCAGAGGGCGCGATTCATTAAAATGTTCAACAGTTTTATTAAGTCCAGGTAAATTTTATTGCATGTTTCAATTAATTTCTTGCCTAACATACAAACAAATCGAGATACTGTATTTACAGAACTTCTAACAATCTGAAACCCTGCCGATCTGTCTGCAACAAAACTCCATAAAAAGGTTTCCATTGACTTCAAACATTTCGGCTGCGCAAGTAGTGGTCGTGACATCCAGTTCTGAGAAATAGTAAGGACGTGGTATTTAGTTCACATCGCGGGATAAGAAATCACACGATCTTTAGATCGTCAGAACTCTTTGGGTGACCCTTGAATCTCCATGGATGAGCTTATCCCCCATCCTATTCTTGCACTAGACTAAGACATGCACATTTTTCATACGGAAATGGTTTGGTAATCAGAGATATTTTTGTACTTTTGTTTTGTTATTTTAACAATTTTCGAAATTGTGTGCACTTTGCCGGGAAACCCTAAACAAGTCAGAATCGCATCGCGTTTCATCCGATGTTAACGCAGGAAGTCGAGCGCCACGGGCGTGAACAGCTAATCAGAACAGCTTTACGTGTTGTCCTCCTTTTTACTCTTTGCATTCTACGGCTTCCAAAAGCAACATCATTTACGGTACTTTCAAACTGTCTTACTGTATATTTGATCAACCACATATTACTTTAAATCAGAGTGTACGCTAGCTGCAAAGCGGGAAATCTTCACAAATGACAACCTAAATTTCATAACTAGTACCGTTACCTTGGTGGTTCGTTTCCATAGCAGGCTGCCTTGAAATATACCTAACCTTCCGGGCAGGGCCGGCCTTAAGCCGATACAACCGATGCGGCTGCATTGGGCCCCGCGCCACGGGGGGGGCCGCGCCATGGCGTTTGGCTAGGTTGTTTATATTTGGCAGATACTCCTTGCGCACGAGAATTGTAAAAAGGCTTATAAATCTCATTGTTAGCAAATAATTATCTCGTTTGAATTAACGATAAGTCTCTTCTAATTGTTCTAATTGTTATCGAACCTTGTCAAACGTCCTCAATTCTTATGCTGAGCGGTATATCTGCGCTTCACCCAGAATGGCGACGGGTTTGGCTTCACCACGTCCCATTTTTCATGGATAGAATTTGTTTGTTACCGGTGCCAGTTGAGACTGAAGTAGACCTATAGATACTGCAAACAAGCAAGGTGTGTAGTGATGCAACTCCCAATGAACAGGTCAAGACGAGTGTCTGTCCTATGAACTTTGATGACAGTTTTGCTAACGTGACGTTGTTCAGTTCTCGAAAGTTTCTTCCGTTTTGGAAAAGATTCTTCCATTTTGAAACAAATGACAAAAGATGAGAGGTTGGTGGTCCCGTGGGGACCAAAAATCTCTTGCAAACCAGGGAAAATTTTGTGAAATGTTATCCCTTGAATTTGCCTCCTTTTCTTTGTCTACAATATTGTTCGGCGTTATTTGTCGGTCGTGCAAGTGCATTTATAATTTGTCGCCTCATCAAATTTTTATTGTGATTTGCCTATTTGCGAGCTTAAACAGGCAGAAACACCAACATTGCAAAGTCCGTGCAGGTTCATGAGCGCAAAGGGCACTTAAAGCTGCCCTGCAGCTAGGCAAGGCAAATTGTGAATGTCATCCAGCACACGCGTTCCTGATTATCAATATATTGGGCGGCTGCATGCTTTTGTTTTCATCGATCAACCATGCGCATTATATCTTGTGTTTGATAAATGTTTCTACAACTGCGACGTGGTGGTTAAAAATCTTTGTACATTACATTTCTAATTGATAAAAACAGTTTGCATTCCAGGTCCATGCATAATGAAGCATAGTGAGTGAATTCTGTTGTAAACTTGGGCTTGGGGGAACTTTGGGCGGGTGCTGGGTCGCTCTGTTGTGAAGCCTGTTTTTCTCGTGTATGGCGTCAAAAAACGGACAGTTGATCATCCGCCCAGACTTTACCTTTATGCAAGAACGCCTCTGCGATTACGGAAAGTGAGATAAGTAAATCAGTTCATGTTAGCAGTTTTCTCCAAGTCAGTTTTTCTTCGAATGAAAGTGCCGTTCAACAAGAGTGAAGTAATTGCATTGTAAGTTCAACTCGCTTGTCAGTTTAGTTTGATTGACGTACCTTTGGACTTGCTCTCGCCGCTCCATTACAGAGCTTCCTTTACAACATTGGGCTTGATTACGAGTGGTAGCGGTACACTGTCTAATGTCCGCAACAGCAGCGCGCTATTAGTCGTAAACATGACCGTAGCTGAGGTATACATGAGCTACGCTCACTCCCCCATAAAAGAAACTATTGTGTTGTCATATAGCCTACATACAGATCGACTCCAATAATTTGCCGTCTTTTTGATATTCATATAATTATTTTGCTAAAATATCTTCCTCAAAAATGTCATAGAACGGTTGACTGAGGACGCTGACGTAATAACACCGCTGCTCAGAGAGGCCCCGCGCATAGGTCTTGCATTGGGCCCCACACCTGTTAGGGCCGGCCCTGCTTCGGGTTTTAATAAAAACCAGTAAAAGTTGGCCATCGTCGTGGAAATGATCTTAATCAAGAAAATCTTTACAGATAACTTCAGAGGATTTCACCTGCAGTACCACCGTCTTGCAATACCACGATGTTCTATAAAAAAATAAGCCCACATGCATCATTCCTGCAGATTTTAACAAAATAAAAATTGCCTCTTAGAAACGGTGGCAATGTATCAGACCTTTTTTCTGGTATGCAAATGTGATCAAAGACGCAACTGAAGTTCATTCACTGAATAAGAAAACTTACATGTTGGTCTGAGATGTGCAAATCATGGCTTGGTTTAGCAACAAATCTTCTGTGCGACAAAAAACAATCATGTTTCCAACAAAACCTGCGTATTTGACTGCTTTTAAAGCTTTCCTTTGTAATTGGCCAACCTTTACGATTGTGAGAAAACGTAAACGTTTACAAGTCCGACCAGAATCAGTTTGATCAAGTTGAAAATTCAACAAAGTAAAGTCAAGCTATGCAAAGTATTTTTCCCACGTTTGTCTCAAGACGTATCAGTTTAAGGAACCAAAATATCGTTTCAACCAAAAGCATGTTTCTTGAGGAAAGCGGTAGTTATTTTTGTCAGAGATTCGCATAGCTCAACAGGAAGCACATGCTCAGTTCGTTTTGCACTTTTGTGATAAGCTGTTCGGAATTTTTTTGACCAGTGTAAATCTTCAACCTTTCACGATAACTATTTTGGATTCGGTTAGATTTACCATTGGAAACTACCTCAGTTTCAAGCGTCGGCGAGTTTTTAAAGTCTACTTCAAAATGAAAAGACAAATATCGTAACTTTTTTGGATTCGAATATTTTGAAAGGTGTTTCGTTTGTCGAAATTGTTGAACTGAGCAAATTACCCTCTTTCGTTATAATTCAATGCGGTGTTCTCTTAATTTCAACAATTAACCTAAATTTCAGGTTTGGGATAATTTTTCGTTGTTCTTTAGGTTTTCATTGAATTGAAATTTTAAGAGTTGGGTTTTGATTTTCCTCTTTCCCAGCCACACAAGTGCATAGTAAAACAATTACCTAAGGCGTTCTCACTCACTTAAACGTTACTGTGCTTTCTCCTTTCCGTGAAGTTGAAATAGTGCAGTTAACGTAGCTTCAATACACTGTAGTTTAAACTTGCGTAAAGAAGTCTCATACACACCGCTGATTTGATAACCGCACCCCAGCTATCATTAGGATTGCTGTACATCGCCATTGTTTTTCAAAAATACCTCGGCTAAATATATGTTCCTGCATGTCAATGAGGTTTCTATAAATATTTTTATTAAGCTTACTTCTTTGCATGCGTGCACATTTTTTAACTTTCATCATAACAACACGATCATAACGCTACAACTTTAAATAGAGATCGCAATCGTCTTCTGCAATTGAAAATGGCGATTAACATATAAACATATCAAATTAATTATCAACCCACTGGTTAATTGTCAACAATAACTCACTTCATGGCATTTAGGCACGGCCGGGTTTGTTTGCACGCAATGTGCTTGCGAACAGGAAATTATACATTACCAGGATTGGCAGTTACCCTGTTGTGTGCCGTGTTAATCTTTTCAGAAATTTGCAACAGTTTACGCCTCGTGCAAACCTATCCTATTGTACAGCAACAGTGCACACGACAGTTCCGTATGTTTTAACCAACTGCGTGTGCGTGGTATCTCTGTAACCATCAAGCACGTGTCGTACAAGCAGGCGTGCAGCTATTCCTCTGGGTAGGCCTGCTAAGCCACATGCAGCGTCGGGCAGCGCGTGCTGTAAGGCTGGTGCTGCATTGACAGCAACCATTGAAGAAAGTCAGAAAAAGTTGCAGATAGGCAACCAGGATTGCCGTGCACTTTAATTCCAAGATAAGAAAGAGTCGCAATTTTTGAACGGTCATGGAATGCAACATCCATAATATTACGGCTAGTTCTTATGACTACAACTGAAATGAAGAAAATCCCAAGGTTTTGATATATGAACCCAGTGGCGTATGCAGAAAAGTTTCATGGGGGGTTCATTCAGTGGCTTATGATGGTTTATCTGTATTTGGTGTGCGCTGTTTGTGACGTCACAATTTGACGTCGTATTCATGTTTCCAAACCAACGTTTTGGCGAAGTTTGTTGACACAATACGCATATTTTTCTACATCCACTCCCCTTATTTTATGTGTCATTGAACTGAATATAAACTATCAGCGCTCCAAGTTAGGATATCGGAGGAAAATAAACTCAACGCTACGACACAGCAGTTCATAACTGCAAAAATATGAGGCTGCGTGTCAAAACAGGGGAATGAAACACACTCATCAATGCCTCAGAGAAATTTGTAACTGCAAAATCAAGCTGCGCTAATGTCTTGTCGAATACGAGCAATGGATCATAGAAAGTGTGCCGCTGGACTGTCTGACGCTCACCCCGTTTGAAAGATCGAATCTTGCTAAACTACACAAGAATTAAGAATGTGCATAAAGTACCCAAGAAAACCTTCAATTTTTTGTTATTTCTAGAAGTCCAGCAAACCTTTAGTTTTCCTTTTTCCCTGCTGAGACATTGTCAAATGCCAGAATGTTTCTATGTTAACAGCTGCTGTTTATGAGCTTGTGCAGCCATTCTATCGTGCTACAGAAATTGTTAATGTACCCAATGGGGTCAGCGCTTGCGCTGATCAGCCAGAGCAGACAAAAGAAAGACAATTGTTTCGGATAAAGTGACCTATCGCAGAACACAATCTTAAACATACGTAGTGGACGACTGGTCTGCAAAAAAACTATGAAATGGTTTCTGGACGCAGACGATAACGCAGATTCCCATCGAAACCTAATTATTACTTTGTGGCTCATTCACAATGTTCCTTGAAATTTGCATGCAAATTTATTTCGTGGTATTTGCATTAAGTCGACAAATTAACAAGCAAACAGTATGCGAAAACAATCAATCTCTTTCGCGCAGGTAATGAAGTTTTGTAAAATATCAAGCTGAAGAAGGGGGGGTTAACCCCAATCCACTTGCGTACGCCCTTGTATGAACCAAGACACAAATTATATTGGTTACGAACTAAAGACTCTACGTTTATTTTTTGAAACTAGGGATATCCCAAGTGACAAAGCTGATTACTTCAGGGCAACCATAACAAAGGTTTTGAAAAATGCTTCAAAGGCAGTGTTTAAATTGAGGTCAAATTCACAAACAGTGAATTATTTCCTATCTGCTATATTCGAGCTTTGTTCTTTTGTGGTTTCTTCGACAATTTCGTTTTCAACTTGCAATCTGCTTTTGACAAAAACAAAGTTTCTCTCTACATTAGTTGAGATTCATTAATTTCGTCCAAAATTATTTCAGTTGTTAACCCCTAAAACTTCTTGCACCTTTTTATGCAATGTGGTTTTTATTCGATGAGGGCGGAAATGGAAAGTGAATAAAACTCGATGTACATTTCTTTTTTAAAAAAGAAAGACTACCTTTGTTTCCACTTTGTAGTGACCAAAAGACATATGTAATGTTGATAATTTTTTCCTTGACCAAAAAGATTCTAATGGTTATTATCGTTGCTGGTGTTTGATTGTCTTCACGCTGATTTGGCCATGCTTACAAAGCAGAACGTTTCACCCATGCTTTCAAGATAACTTCCAAATCCTGGAACAACCGCCCCTACCTGTAAAAATGCATCTGTGTTGCGAAGTGTGGCACCATGAAGCATACTGTAGTTGGTTGTTTTATGCTTCCAGATTGCAGTCCAGCTTGCTTCATATAACTGGCTTCTGTAGTAGATTCGTAGAAGTTCCAAAAGAAACAATCATTGACATTTTATAATCCATACATGATGGATGACGAAGGTGAACAAACGCCTCTGTTTGTCAAAGCTCCAAACAGTGATGATGATGACGTTCATAATGATGTGACGTTCGCCACTAACTTGGGCTATTTTTGTGGGAATTTTAAAGATCCATCAAGCAGATGTCATAACATGATCATTTTGGTGTTCATATCTTTTCTTAGTTTCGGTGAGTAACGTTTAACTTCTTGATTAAAAAAATCAAGCATAAAGATGAATGTGGCGGTTCATTGTATTTTACACATATTTTGCACCACCCAGTGAATTCCAGATTGAACTCAGACATCGCTGATATTGAAACAAAGATTTAAAAACGGCGAATCTTTGTGATTTTTCCTATTAGCTAATTTTTGTGTGATCGGTGATACAGCATTAGTAGTTTTTATTCATCAGATATCAAATTTGGAAAGATGGCAAAGCCGGCTGAACGCATTACGTCCGTTAAAACAAGCTTTCCTAGTATTTATTTGCTGAAGATATTTGTATTACTACGAGGCAACGCAAAATATAAACAAAACAAATCTCAAAGGAAAAAGAATTACACTGAATAGCAGCTGAGGAACTTCTCTTCTGCAGAAAAGACAAAAAAGTTGTATCATTTCGTACGTTATGGAAGTGTCTTACTTCGCGGTATTATTCAAAACGTAAGTTGTTTTAATAGAAATGTTATTGCACGGCAACGCAGGTCAGGTACTGTATGCAACTGAGAAGCAAAACCCGTTAGGGCCGCAGAAGTAGATATATCATGTTGCGCGGCGTTTTTTCGGCGATAACTCGCAAACCACTGAAGGTACGTCGACAGGTAAAACATTGCTGGAAAGTTTTTCGCGAGATCTTTCATATGAAAGCAACAAAAAAGGATGTTTGCCGTCGAGGTTTTGGGGAAACTTTTACTTTTTTGTTTCTTTTGCCCATTTTGGGCAGAGGTTTGGACATTTCAATAAAAAATATTTCAAGCCTATGTTTTACTTTTTTTAACCAGTTTTTTGCTTTCGACTGCTTGAAAAACTATAACTAACCAACAATACCAAAAAAAGTTACTTTCCATTGTTTTGGGAGAAGAAAAACTTTGGTCGAAAAAATACATCTTTAGAAACAGGATTTTTTTGGTTTCACGCCAAAACCGTGGTCGATGCCGGTTTTGGAGTGCACCATTGGGAAGAACGCGAAAAATACCACCAAATAAAGTCGAAACTTTTCGAAAATTTTTTAACAACTTTTGTCAACTTTTCGTCAAATTTTTAGATTTTAAATAACCATAATTTTTTCTTCTTATCGAAATTTGGTAGGATGTTGTAGGATGTGGATGTCATGATTTACTGCAATGTTCAGATTATATTGTGTTCGGAACCGGAGATATTAATATTGAAAGCGAAAAACTACAAAAATACGTGTAAAAATCAACAAATTCCTCTCTTAACCCTCAAAATGACCCAATTTTTGGAAATTTTTTCATAATCTTTTGGTCTTGACGGTCAAATTTATGTAGAATGGATCTTTCTGACGTGTATGTATCTTTTTCTGAACGTTTTTGAACCTACCCACTGCTTTTTTGGTTGTGCCGCTTTTTTGGTTTTTCCCCTGATTAACGTCACAAATGATGTCACAAATACATCGCCAACCTTATACGATGTGTGTTTAAAAAAATTCTAACAATGCCGTTTCGTCGCAACCTTAGCGGTTTGCGAGTTAACGCAAAAATCGTGCAACAATGTCAATACATCGGTTGCTGCGGTCCCTAAAGGTATCACCCACAAGAAAAAGTTAATAGATTAATTTTTCATCTTTACTAAGGCCTACTGTACGTTTATTCCACCAAAAATGTTTTTTCTGAAAATGCGGATTTCATAAAAATCTTTGTTAGATTTACATTTTTTTTCGTTACAAACATAGTCATATTTATTAGGCGTGATAATAACGCCTTAGCTCTTGAGTATGCTAAATCGAGCTGTGTGCTAAAATGAAGAAAGGATTACATAACACCGTTTAATTTTTGCTTGTGGTATTTTCAAATAGCAAATATTTTAATATTCCGGAATTAGGCCGGCAATGCATTTATCGAGCTTTTTTTAGTTTTTCTGCAGTATTTCGACCTTTCTTTCTTACATATTGCCTATTATTTGGATTGTCTAGTTGTAGAAACGTGTTATACATGAAACTGCAGCTTTCATATTTTGTAGTATGCAGAAAAATTGTGAAGTTGTTACTTTGATTTCAACCAGACGCGATGACGGCGCCAGCGAGGTTCCACGATTTTTGCCGCAGCCGGAGCAGGACCCGGAGTCTGAGTTTTGTATAGAAATCAGAGCTGGAACTGTGAAATAGCAGTCAAATGTTCAGTTTTTACAGGTGTCGGAAAATAGCTTTTATTGAATTTAATTTTCTCTGAAAGGGTAATTGTCAGATTGATATCGTGGCTCAATTCTGTTGATTACATTGAATAGTGAGCGATTCAGTGCAGACTAATGAGTGCTAAGTTGAAGGGAGGGTGGCAGACTGACGAGTTTTGTTCTCGCTGGCACATAGCCAATGCGGTATGACAGGAATAGGTTTTCTTGATTTTGTGAATACGTCAGTTACTGGACGTTTTACGTTTGCGCTATATCTTGTTTCAAGCGGTATTCACAATTTGTTATTTTTCATGAAAAACACAAGCGAAAAGTATCAGCAACCAGCACAGTGCCGTTTCAGACAAGCCAGGAGAATGCAGTTTGCTTCAGGCTGTTCCTAAACATGATATTATCATCTTGCAAGTTCACAATACAATAAGGGAGATAATTTAATTGCGTGAACAAAGTGTTATGAAGTACTTTCAATATACCCTGTGGGGCTTTATTTGCATAGGATAATACCGCAAACAAAAACACAACAGTATTTTTCGTTGTGCTTGTGTCTAACGCACAAAAAGTTAAATGAAATGGTTAAACAAGATTTGGTTCACATTAGAGCTGAAACAGTTGAACGAGATTTGCTTCAGGTGCGAAGAAGATATGATTCTATTTTTGGTTTGAAGTTTCGTAGTGTCTATTTTGCCTCTTTAGGCAAAAGCTATGCTGGGCCAATTTTGCTTTGAGTCGACCACGATTGGTTGTAGTAGCCCCGTAACAATTGCGATAAAGAAACAGGGAGTGGCAAGGTTTAGGATTGGGGTAGTGTTTAAGTTTAGGATTAGGATTTAAACCTAAAAGCTTGTTGGGTCTCATCATGGTTGGAGCTCTATCGGCACAAGGAAACACGCAGTTAGTCCACGAAAGCTGATTTTAATCAATACATTTGCTTGTTTCAACATTTCTTCTCCTGTGGTATGTTTGTCAAGTGGACAGCAAAAGAGAAATTGTTCCACGCAGCCAGCGGGCTCATGGAATCGCACGAACACCATTAACTGTGCATTGTTTCCTAAAGATTTCGGCTCGTCCATTTGCAAAATAAGATTTCCACTTCCCTTTGCAGAAGCGTTGGTTTGTTTCGGAATATCGCTTGGGATTTTTGGATACGCTGCTTGGTGGTGCTTTTGACAAGGGAACCATAGCTAACTTAGTAGCTACGGAATCCCCACACGTTACCTATTGCTCTTTTCATGGCTCCTGGTGTAAACAAGCTCTCTCACGCTTTTGCTTTAATTTTCCAAGCAACAGAAAAAGAAGCACGCACTGCGTTACTATGGGAGTAAGCTACCACTCCTTTTTTTCTTTTCATGAGCGAGTTGTTACTGTCCACTGCTAAGCCGCACTAAATCTCGGGGCAAGTGTTGAGTAGCCATTCGATTGTCTCATAGTCCAGGACCATCATGGAAAACAAACCAAAATATGTTGCAAGATAAGAAGACGGGAAGTCTTTGGATGTTTCAAACTCAACTTTACTATCGTATTGATATTATGAATAGCTCTTTCCCAAAAAAATCTTCAAGCGTTTCATCATGCATAAGCATAAAAGTAATATTTATAAACTGGTCTGGGTCCTGCTTGTTTTGTGACGCCAATGATTTATCGTTTTTCTGTATTGCATTCCCATTATTCGCTCCGTTCGTTTACACAATGACATGTGTTGAAAATAGCTTTTTTGTGATTACAATTTTACTTAAAAATTGTTTCCGCAGGAACTAACTTCTGTTATGACAATCCAGCTGCTCTTCACGGCCAAATAAGGAATGACATGAACATTGATGAATCTACATTCATGCAGTTGTATTCTTGGTATGTTCGTTTCCTATTGTAAAAATTGTCCTGTGAGTTCTAAGTCGGAGTTATCACATAAAGGTATTGCATTTTAATCAGCATTATGCTGATATTGATTAGATGACCGTGATGGTCATGCATCAATCGTATGTGAAACAGTGAAAATCTTTGTTAACAGTGATCAATTCCCTTGCCATTGTGTTTTCAATTACTCTAATTTCTACTTTCCACTGACAATTGGTTGATTTTTTGCATGGTGGCTTTTTGGATTGTTTCTACTTATTAGCGTAGTCATATGAAACAATCAATCAATCACAAAATGGCAGCAATATCACTTTCGTATTTATACAATCACTAAATATTATATACGTGGAGAGAATTAACGTACAGAATCAACGTATTTTCAAAATCAGCACAACAGTGCAAATATTCTTGTTGAATTTCACAGGTTTAACATCTGATGAAGCTGCTTTAGTAAAATACTGTATGTGCATGTATTCAAAACCTTTGTTACAATTTACTGCTTGGCAACACAGCCACAGCTAAACGTGTTCAAAAACCGTGAACAGTGAGTTTGCAAGACCAAGCTTTGCATCGTCGCAATCTTTGATCAACAGCGTGTGCGTTGTTGTCCTGCTCAGCGAAAGGCACTGTTGCAGTTTTGCAATCGGAAAACCCGAG
>Ga0210059_1008442_pt1 | contig 16253 bp, 12 predicted proteins | sample Ectturendosymbi2_FD_188042 | JGI IMG/M metagenome (GOLD analysis project Ga0210059, IMG submission 188042) | Ecteinascidia turbinata endosymbiont from Florida, USA - Sample 2 (SPAdes) (version 2) | ecosystem: Host-associated > Tunicates > Ascidians > Unclassified | place: Key West, Florida...
TTGAGAGAGTATGCCCGAGCGAGTTTATCAACCACGTTGCGCAATATGTGCACATGCTCACCGGTAGAATGCATACATTTTTCAATTTTACTTGTTTACTGATATCGTTTGCAAGGTATCTGCTTTAAAATCGATTATTTATCAGCCTTCTCTAATAATTTTTATTGTGATTTTTTTAGATGAGTACTTTTTTCTGTAACATTAAAAGACTAACTTCTGCTTGATCGTATTTTGCAAAAGTGAGAGATGAACGTGCATTTACATCGATTTAAAACAAGTTTCCGTATTCCTGGAAAGTGCAAGTAAAGTTTATGAATTCATCTGAAAAGAATTATCACTTTAAGTAACTAATACAGCTGAAGGTCGGAGTCGGTCCGGAGTCGGATAATCGAAATTGCCAGGAGTCGGAGTCGGATGACGGGACTTCCGACTGCACAGCCCTGATCTCTTGTCAAGCGTTGCTCTCTTCCTGCTGCAGCGCAAGTTTTACGGCAGAGTGCTGCGGTCGTGGTGCCCATCCATGCGTAACAATTAGTGCAGCGTTAAATTTCCTAAGAGCTGCACGCCAAGGTGCGAATCATAACTTTTCTCAACACATTTTTTTGAAAAAACGTATAAATTTGGCAAATTTACTTTGTTCGGATATAATCTTCCAAGTGGTCCATGCAGCAAAACAGGGCGTTATTGTTTTTGGATTTTTTTCTTATAGTTTGTATTTGCAGCAGAGCCACCTCTGCTGCGCTGGTCGAGTTCTAACTGAACATTCATTACTTTCTCCTAAATTCATTTGAAAATCACGTGCGCTTCATTGGCCGGTAGGGTTTGGGATGAGAGGTCTCGAAAGCAATTTACAAGGGCAAGATAGAGACGAGTAGTAAGCAATTGCTAACTAAGAAGAGCGATCGGACAAGCGTGATGTTGAAATGCACTCTACGTTCTGTGGCAGACGACCAAGGCACGAAAACATGCATTCGAGGTCCGGATGCAGGACCAGTCATGTCACTTACTCGCCGCCGACACCGAAGCCGAGGCCATCGAGTGGATATCGACCATCAACCTGGCCCTGCACAGCACATTAGAAGCTCAAATCCTGCAGAAGGAAAAGAACGGTTAGTTGCCCGTGGTCTTTTTTACTGTTTTTCGTGCGTTAATAGAATACGTTGAAACTGTTTTGCTTTGAGTAGAAGCTGTGTGACGATGGAGTCCATGTGAGAAAAGCAGTAAATAATTGTTGCAATAAATACCAAACAAGGGTTTTGACTTTTTTTCTGTCAGTCGGTTGCCATTTGGCCTGTATTTGAAAGTTAAACGGTTTTTCGACGTTTACGGTTGTGACCAGTAACTTCGAAAAGTTGCTGCCGAAGCATCTCCTGGGACTTTTTATCTGTTGTTCCACACCATGTCGCCGGCAAGCACCTGACTTTGCTACTTAAGCTGTCTCGGGGAAGTCAATGCATTTGCTGTTACGTGTTCGCGAAATATGGTGTGCGATGACGTGATGCTGCAGCAATTGACGGTGACTGATCACTCGTCGGATGTGAAATGAGACACTGCGTTTGTTCAGTGACAAGAGGGATGCACCGGAATCAGGGTTTCAATTTCAAGTCGAGATCGGAATTGGCCAGAAACAAATAAAATCCAAACGGAAGCGGAAATATTTTGAAATCTTATTTTGTAGTTTTGTAGCAGCGATTTTATTTCAAATACACCGAAACACTCAAAGCATAAATGTCCTTAACTTTCAGTTTTAATGCTTTTTCCTGTTATCCGATCACTTTTGTCCCATTATGGTTCACAGTTAATTTTTGTAGCAAAGCAAGATTAATTTGAATGGACTGGTAAAGACAATTTCTTTCTTGAAGGTCAACTTATTATACGGCATAATCTATACCGTTCAAGCTTAAAGTGTCTTTCAGATTTAGCTCGTTTCATGTCTGAGCCGGAATCGGAAATAAGTTTAAGCAGCAGTTATTAAGTCATTTCCGGTTGGAATTCCGGTACTTCCCCGCCGCATGGGTGCGACCCGCGTTGAGCTTGAGCCACATATGACGGAGCAGGTTGCAGTGATGGTATGGGCTGCTGCATTCAGTGTGTGTTGTGCTTGTTTGAAGAACAAGAGGCAAAACAGAATGGCGAAAGTGGGTTGGAGGGACTGAAGAGTAGCATGCACCCTGAGTTGGTGAAGTATGCTCGAGAGACTGACCAGAAGAATTCGTTTGCACGGAAAGAAAGCCGTCAGAACCTGTTTCGGATCCATCCAGACTTCCAGAGTAGATACGGGAAGGTTGGTGGTTTGCTGTCCTGGCTTTCAACGTGTTTTTATTTTCTAAAAGATATGTCAGAGTGTACATCACTCGTGATGACATCTACAAATATTGAGTTCTTGTTAACAACACAAGTATAGTATGTTTGTTAAGTTGCTTTCATCGCACAACTATGACCGTCCAAGCTGTTGTTGACACTTGTTTGTTTTTTTAAAGATCGTCCTCAGAATTTAATCAAGCAAATTCCTTTTGCAATAAAAAGTTAATGAATTCGTCCACAAGCGCGTACTGATGAGCAAACCTCTTTCCATGCAGGCATCAGGCTCCGATGCAGGGAGAGTCCCTGACGTGCAGCGCCTCTCCGCCCTGAGGCCGCCATCGCGGGTGATGGTGTCGTGCAAGAGCATAAGCTTCTCACTTCGCGGAGTCGTAATCGAAAATGCTGACGAACCAATCACAAATGTGAGTTATTTCCTTGAATGTACCGGTGGTCGACTGTGATCTGCTGTCGTCCATAGCAATGCGGTACCGAAGTTGAAACATTTATGCCGCCTTGCGATTTTCGTTGCTCTATTGTGGTTAACGATTTATTCCGTCGTTCAAAATCTTGTGCCAATTCAAAAACCTCACCCACGTACTTTGCCACGAGACCAGTATTTCGGGCTGCACGACGGAATAACTTACAAGTGCAATTGTATGTATGTGCAGCTGGAGCCATTCTTCGTCACACTATCTCTTTATGACGTAGCCGAAGGGAGGAAAATATCCGCTGACCTCCACGTTGATCTGAACCATCCACTGGTGAGTTGTTGTTACGGTCGAAGGCTTGCTGGGAGCTTGTCTGATAGCGCTGAGCGTCAGCACTTCTGCCTGCAGGAAGTATTGTGCTGCATTCTGGCAGGTTAGTCCAGCAGGACTTTACTGACGTATTGATGCGCGCACAAATCCATTGTTTGGTAGACGATGACGTCACAAGCCCATCATTTACTGAAAGCTTTGCTGCACACCAAACCTTTCATGTTAAAGCACAGGCTTTCATAAGAGGAAGTCGCGTGACGGGAGCTGTTAATTTTGAGAATCTTTTTTAATGCACTTTATCTTTTCGCCATCATTTAATCATTATGCCGACTTCGATCAAAGTGCACAACCCACGAAGGAAGTGCATTATGTGGTTGAAAATACCTTGCCACTAAACGTCAAAGCACCGATTGTAGATTGATAAATGTTCCGCTTTGACATTAAGAGCGTCTACTTTCGACCCCCAGTTTTGCGGATGCGCATGACTTGCTCAAAAAGCATTGAGCGAACTACTTTGCAAGACAAGTAACGCGACAGTTACTGCGACAGCTTTGCGAAGGTCAAAGCTGCAAAGGTCAAAAGTTATTTTGCATATTAGTCGATCAATGCCGATTGGCTTTATTCCACTGGTAAAGTCCTTCACATCCGGTCTGTGTTGAAAACTCTTTTTACCAAAGTAACCGTTGTGCTATGAACCGAGCACTCACTTGGGCGTGGTCGCTATAAGTTCATCCTCCTCCTCCCCAGGTGCGGAAGATGGTTGTGGATCGCAGTCCCAGCCATTTGAAAAGGACTTCCGGAGCTGCTGAGGAGCCGAAGATCGGAGAACCTTCTCTGTTGAAAGTTGATACTCAGTGGATCGCCTGTCCTCGCCAGGTCGGCTGACAATTTGTTTGAAGTGTACCTGAAGCTTTCTATCAATATGACTAATGATTTTCTCCCCACGTTTTTGAGTATTATCATCTTAATTCCGCCTCGCACTTAATGTGCAAAGGGATGTCATGTAAATCGATCAGCTAAAGCAGTTCCAGAGGTCGGAGTACTTCATATGAAGTGTTTCTTTTATAATGTGACGTTATAAAAACGCGAAACATCTGCAAGCAACGTCGTGACAAAGCATTTGTGGTAAACAAGTGAGTTCCGCTTTCCGGCATTGGTTTTGTGCCTTTTCACATTCACTCGTTAATTGACGGAATCGATTACAGGGGATTTTTTCGGTGACGCGACCTCACTGCGACATATTCCTCGTCGCGAGGATTGAGAAAGTCCTTCAGGGCAGCATAAAGTCCTGCACTCAGCCGTACATGAGGGCAGAAAATGACCCCAAGACTGCGTCGAAGGTATTTTACGCACACTGCAAGTTTGAATACAAACAAGCGCCAATGTGCGCGCCCATTTTGTCCCCGTGTAAATCAATTTCGTGACTTGAATGTGGGGAACCACCTTAATCGTTGCAGTTCTTCTTTGTACGGAGTTGTTCCAGACATTTAATTGTGAATCGTGATTAAATCAACTTTTTCGTCGAAAACCGTGACGCTCCTAAATGTCTGCACAATTGGCGTCCTTTGTGACGACATGCGCATTCAGCTTGAACTGTGGTTCTTTAAATCCAGTTCTAATCCTGTACTTTTCGGTTCGCCACTGGTCCTGTTCATTTGCAAGCATTACGTCTGAGGTTTTTCTTTGCTTCTACACATGTTATCTGCATTCGCCACCTTCATACGTGTCTTAAGTTTTATCTTTTGACTGGTTATGGAGTAGGAAGTAGTGAAACCGCCGACTGTGCGACTACCTTATCAGCGTTCGCATCTGCCACAATCGCATTGCTTGTCCACGCGCACTTACACCAGCACCCGTCTCACGTGGCTTGCAAACGACCTCCTCGACCAAAAAGGTGCAGAGATAACTGATATTGTCGTCGTGCTCACATCCAATTCTAACCTGCCTGCTGCGTTGCTACTGTGCTGTTTTTGTGATGTGGGGGGGGGGGATAACAACGTTACTGCAAAGGTCGCCGTCTGCTGTTTCCTACAGACGCCTGTGTCGCCACCACATTTCGCAATTTCCAGTTGGTTTTGTTTTGATAAGACAAAACAAAGAGAGCTTGTTTGCTCGGGCAGTGCCAGGCCACTCATCAAAGCAGTTTTTAGCTCAAGGCAAGACTTAATACAACACGTATCGTCTTGTCGTGCGTGCGTCCGGAATAAGTTTATTTCTCTGGCCTTGCGTTGATAAATTGCTCGGGGTGTTTAAACATGTTCGCCGCATGATTCAATCTTCGGCCTCCCAAGCTTCACACGCTGCGCACCTAAACTTCTCGAAGCTCACGTTCTCGTGTTCAGCCGTCAGATTTGCTCTTTTGTCTTTTCAGCCGCGACGCTTACACGGCGTCCCATCTCTACCTCCGCGCAGAACACTCCGTGCAATCGGTTCTATTAATATTTCACGCGCTCCAAACAGGCGCTCATGTGATTTACATGAACCAACCATGCTTGCTCGCCCCACGCGCTCGTTAATATATGACGCTGTGTGACTCCACAGACTTGTGGTTTCACTTTTGCTCCACGTAACCTTGAAACTATGTTTTCGATGAATAGGTGTTGAAGCATGCGAAAGCTGCTTGTCAGCGTCTGGGCCAATATCGGATGCCATTCGCATGGACTGCAAAGTGAGTTACTGAGGTGTGTTGTTTCATACGGGCCTGACTATGACCTTGTTATATGACGTATTGTCCGTATTTGGTCCAATCGTTATGCTTTCAGCCAATCAATAAATGCTGACGTATTGGTTCTTATTTGCACCAAGTACATGAGATCGTTCAATTAATTGACTTGTACAAAGGCTATTTGTTAATCAGTGCCGACTTTGCAAAATCATAAACAGTCTTTTCTCTGATTCGGATTTTCGGTTTCGAATTATTAAGATTAAAGTTTCTTTAATTGCAAATGCTATTGAAATCTATTGATGTTGCCGTAGTTACTCATTTCTTCGCAATAATATTAGAATATATTTTTTCACAGACAACTTTTTCACGACGACAAAGGAACCATCAATCAGAATGGTTTTGAAATCGTCTACAAACAGGAATCATCCAAACTCTCAGACGAAGACTTGCTCAAATATTTGTCCGACTTCCGAAAGTACGTTCTTAAACTTGCTGGTTAGACAGGTGGATATGGATTTATAGCTGCATTATACAGACCGGGCATCACATTTAAGACGAAACTTTTCCGAGAAGTTACGAAACTAGGAAGATCGGCCCAGTGGTGTTGTCCGAAATTTAATATCAGTTCCGGTATTTTTGGTGGGTCTGTCCATATTTATTCGCGTCCACCACCTCCCCCCCCTCTGACGTGGACCCTCTTCGAAGCCATCGCCCTGCTTCACAACGCTGCGTTGTTTCTTCGATGTGACGCCAACTTTTCATGTGCTCCGCTTGCGCTATGCAATGTGTCCTTGTGTTGTGTAATATGTCCTTGCGCTATGTAATGTGTTCGTTTGTTGTGCAATGTGTCTATGCGCTATGTAATGTGTCCTTGCGCTGTGCAATTTGTTCTTCCTCCTGTCAGCCAGTGACAAAGCGGTGACGTCATTCGATCTATTTGCTTGTTTCGTTCAATTCCAGACCCGAGAAACTGGCCAAGCTTGAGTTCATTGAATGCGAGCTACGTTTGGGCATCGATTCGGTTCCGTCAGATTTACCGAGTAAGTACCGAACTTTCAGGTGTTACCGAACGCTTTGTCATCGCCAATCGGAAACACACGCAACAAAATATATATTCTGCTTCAGATTTGCGCCTGGAATGCACCAGATGCCTTTGAATGTTTCAATTTTCCATTTTTGGCAGAACCTAATATCTTTTTAACGCCCCAAAGCATCACAGCGTTTGTGTCGTCACTGCAAAGCAATCCTTTGCATGGATTCTGCCACATTCTTGTTTGTGTAAACCAGTGGTTCTTAACCTGAGGTAAATTTACCCCTGGGGGTAAATTTCATCTTCCAAGGGGTTAAATTTGCTGAACCATAAACTGCAAACAACGTAAAATTTTATAAATCATTGTAAACTGTAAGAGTTTGTTAATTTCGTATTTTCAATAAATGAGCACGATTGAGTGTATTGGGGGTAGATCTGATGATCTTGTTTGATAAAAGGGTATGATATGTAAAAAAGGTTAAGAACCACTGGTGTAGACTCATACAAATCATCTTTGCACTGCCGTAACGTCACTTGGTAATGATTTCAGACATCCTGACGTCATCCCTGGTCCCAGTCAAGCCTTACCAGCCTTCTGCGGCCAGCAACCCCAGTCGGGGTCAAACAAAGATGACGTCCGAACCCATATTTGAAGTCGACGAGTTTCTTAAGAAGGATTGCCCGAAACACCATTTCCCTGTAATGGAGTACACCAACCATTGCTACGTTTATCCAAAGTTTCTGAACTACGACAACCAGAAGACCTTCGCAAAGGTTCGGTCTGTTGAAGGAAAGTATATTTTAAGTTGGTCTGGTTTCTAAAATTAACCAACTGAGGAAGTTTTGTTTGTCAAGACCTGTTCATTCTCTGAAAATTTTTCCTGTGGCTCATTGATTAAGATCAGGAAGATTTGGTCGTATAAGTTCTTTTTTTGGAAGAACTTTCCACCACTTACCGACCACGTGTTCGACCTCTGCTTATTTCCAACAAGTTCTTTCCAAGCAGTGATTTATCCGCTAGCGGTGCACTTGCTACGCGGTTGGAAGAAAGCTCTTCTGTGTCAAGTACTTTTGGAACCTGACGGCATTTCCAAGTGTTTGCGTCATCAGGGTCTAGGGGCGCTTCTGGCCCGCCCGTAGGCGTCGCTGCAGCACCTCGATCGTTAACGGCGGTTTAAGAGCGTTATGCATGGAAACGTTCTTGTCGCAATTATTCCCAATTTAGGGTTGCGTTGTTCAATTGTTCACCACATTGTGCTTTATAACTGCCCGGGTGAGTTTTGATATCCATAAAAATTGTATCATTTTCCCATCGTCGAGACAAATTACTTGCGTGTCATGCCTGGTCGAATGTTATGATTCTTAAGCTGATATAAGACAAATGTGTACAAATTGCAGATCCGCAAAAACCCGTCAAAGCAAATCGTGAATTGCTCTCTGTCGGTGTCCGACTGTATTTTTTTTTATTTAAGGCACGACAAAGAATGCCACAACTTTCAAAATGTACTTCCCAATGCACGTTAAGTTCAACTGTTGACCTTTGACCTTTCCAGGCTCGCAACATCGCGGTGATCGCAGAGTTCCGGGATTCCGACGCTGAGGGGTCGCGACCCCTTCGTTCTTTCTACAAACGGCCCGGACCCCCCGGGACCGGGGCCTTCACGACCCGCGTATCGGCGGCAGTGCTCCACCACCACGAAAAACCCCAGTTTTATGAAGAGGTGGGTTTTTGTTGTGGGTGGTTTACTTTGATGTCTAATGATTTGTTAACAACAAATGAACAAAAGCCGTTATAAGCGTTTAATGGTCGTTTGACGATGTTGTTCTTGGTCTGGAAGCTTCTGGTTACAATGTTTTGCTTGTGTTGCTGCAACGTAACAATGCTGTGACTTCACAACGAAGGACCTTTATGTGCTGGACGGTGAGATGTACCCCTGGTCCGGACAACAGGTTATGCGTGTATTCGGTCCCCCCCCAGTGACGTACAACCGTCCTAGGATGAAGTTCATTGTTGTCGAACTGTTCGAACAACCAATCAAATAACAAAGAAAGATAATCCTGACCGGGGAAAAGCTTCACTCAGGCTGGCAAAAAAACATTTTCATTGAATGTCCAGCATTTCTACCTACACTACATTTCGAAGCACATATGTTGTTCAGGTGACCTGTTGCAAGGCAGAGCTGCTTGCATTGGGTGGGTGGGAGGTGTGGGGGGTTGTTTGCTGTGCATATATCCGCAGTGTTCTCTGCCAAGTTACGACGAAGCACTGTTCTGGTTCATCAGGTTTCAACCGGCGGTTCTGCCCTAAGGGTGTAAGAGCAACGCCGTAGCAGCTTCAACATGTAGTGTGCGTTCTTTGCAGTGGAAGATCTCCCTCCCCACCCAGCTCCACAACGGCCACCACGTGCTCTTTTCTTTTTATCACGTGATCGTCGACACGAATGCCAAGAAGAAGGAATCTGTTCAACTGGAAAGTAGGTGACCGGCAGATGGCACTAGAGCGTCGTTGCATTTCTGGTGAAAACCAGATGTTTGAGAAGTCATGAACACAAATTATGTGCTTTAATCTTAGAAAAACTGTACAAACAAAGCTGTTTTATGAGTCACAATGCAAGGAGCAGCTGATTACCTCACAGAACGAACATTCTTTTGCAATAAACCCGGTTGTTAGCAGCGTTCTCCTCATAGCGCCCGTGTACTTCACAAACGTTGCTTTGGTTTGGAAGCTATTGCTGTAGATGGCGGTTGTTGCTAATCAGAAGTTGTTGCTAATCCTTGCAATCAATACTGCAGTACTGTATGTTGTTGTGTAATATCTTGTTTCAATTTAAATTGTTGATCTAAACCATGGCTTCCCAACCTTCTTACGATCTCGTACCAGTTAGGAGCCCCGTATTGTCAACGCGTTCCACTTCTCCCAGAACAACTAATTTGATCGAATCGTATTTTTTTCAGAAGAATAATATACATTAAAATAACAATAAAAGATCACAACTAAATTTACTAAATTTAATGAGATTTTTGTTTTTGTTTACCTTCCACCAATTTGTCGATGTGTGGCGTAAATTTGCCACCAGCGCATCGCAGGTCGTAATGTCGCGATACAATAGGAATAGCAGCTACAGGAAAATTTATTTGTTTGGAAACAAAGCCCGATACGTAAGCTAGAAAGCTGTGAAATCCAGGTTTTTGTGAAAAAATGGAAGCTACTCGCGTACCACCTGGAAGACTTTCGCGAACCACTCGTACGCGTACCACAGGTTGGCAAACCCTGATCTAAACTTCTGTGGAGCAGAAGATAAAATCATTTTGTGTTTCTGGAAACTTTTATCCATCAGGCCACCTGCGGCAAGACTAAATGTCGGAAATGGCCCCACATTCCAATGGTTTGGCATTATTTATATAACTGGCGTGTGTGTTCCTCAGCGATGGACGCAAACGGACTCGCGCTAAAGTGCAAAGCTTGATTCTACTTCTCCAACTCACGCGATCTTGACATTAGGTGGCGCGGAGGAGCATCATGCGCGGGCGGAAGTTACCCCCCCACCACCAGCTGACTTTTTCCTGCCACTTATAAATGCGCTGCTATTCTCGTAATGAGGTATAACGCGAAAATGGGATGTTGCTAACCACCTCATCTCTGGAAAGGGACCTTTTCGGCAGTCAGTCATGTCTGGTGGCTGATAATGTCTTGTTAGGTCTCTTGCGAATTCCCTGGACATTTATAACCGATGGTTGAGTAGCCGCCTGTTTTAACTTCAGAGCCAGCAGTGCTTTTGATCTTTCGTATAAACCCCACGTCACAAACCGTTAGCACGTCAGCGCGCTTGTTGTGGCTGTGCTTGTGTGGCAGAACGACTTGCTGCAGTTGTAGTTCGACTTGCAGATCCCAAGGCCACATGGTAACCACCTTGTTAATATTGTTTTTATTGGATGCTACTGGAAATGAAGACTTCGAAAGTTAAACACCTGTAGTTTGCGCAAAACGTGTATCGTCAAATTTGTGAAACTGAAAAAGTTTATTCCTATCATGCTCAGCTCCAGTTAGGTTTGGTGCCTGCTTTTTTTACGGTGAAACATTTCGGTCATTTTTCTAACAAACTCGCCGTAACAGTGTTCCTTAGTCTATATTTTTGGTCATTCTGACCGGAATGACTGAAACATTTCGGTCTATGACCAAAAAAAAACAGTTTGTTGCTTGCGCGCAGGCATTGCGACCAATGATGTTGGTCGCAATGCCTGCGTTCGCAATGCCTGCGTTTGAATGATGTTGGTCGCAATGCCTGCGGTCGCAATGCCTGCGTTTGCTTGCAAGTCTCAAACTGAAAAGATATCGGATGTAGTCAGATGAGCAAACCGGTTCAGCTCAATACGTAATGCGATGATATTCATAGAAGTAGATAACAAGTACTATCGCTTACTGTGAAAACCTGGCAGTTCAATGTGCTCAGCATTTATATGGAAACCTGTGCTTTGCAGTTGGCCATGCTTGGGTGCCTATTCTGACCAAGGACAGGAAAGTGGCCTTCGGGGAGCATCTGGTGCCAGTGTCGGCCACACTGCAACCCGGATACCTGTCTCTTCACGACCAGCTGTCGTCGGGCAAGGTACGTGTCGCTGTTGTGTTGTCACAGTAAGCTTCATCGCCGACGCTGCTCAAGCCTGCGCGCCACCGGGGGGTGAACAGCGCCGGCGATTGTCGTATTATTTATCGTGCTTGTTTGGACAACTGTCGGCAGCAAAGTGCTTGATGCTCAAAATATGACGGATTATGAAATCTTGCCCAGCTTTGTCCAGATCAACTGATATCTTCTATTTGTGGTGCGTGCGTCGCTGGAATGAGCTGCTCTGCTTTTATTCCGATCCAGAGTTTTCATGAAACTATGAGGTCATGTTCGGTCTGTTCAGACGCGGCCTAAAATCAGCATTTGGGAAATTCAAGTGTTACGTGCGAAGACCAGAGTTATTTTGTGTTCGGGAATTTTTGGCCAAAAATGACCCAACAACTGTTGGTGCCATTCGCGACCAACCAGCATTTTTCAAATTTGCTGCGGCATATTCTGTTCTGATGCGCTTCTTCCACCTGTACCATCATCTGGGTCGAGTCAGAATGCGATGCTACCTCAGCGTGAGTTTTATGTTTGGTCAATTGCCACACAGAACCGTCGCCAGAAAGGTTTCAATAGGGGGCTTTACGTTTGTGTAGGGGGGGGGGCTTGACCTGAAAATTTCATGTATAGTGTTTCATATTCCAATTTTTTTGGGAGCATGGAGCTTCGTTTGAGGGGGGCTAAGCCCACAAAAGCCCCCCCGTGGCGATGGGACTGTTGCCACACAGTGGCCTGAGTGGTTTTCAGTTCACGTAACGTTTGTGTCGTCGGATGAAATGCTGGCAAAGTAGCGATAAGAGCAAGTTACAAGGACCAGCGTGAACTCATCCATGCTGTTTTACTGCTTATGTAGCGGCTGGGATCATTATTCTTACCCGCTGTGGTGATATCAGTTGACAAACGGTCACTCGTAACTTACCTAACAAGCAACTATTGTGCAGTCACCAGAGGAACCAGCAAATAAGCCACGAGGCCTTGCGCATATTTTCACACTGAGCTGTGTGTGTTGTTGGTGTTTCCCGTCCCTGAGGCCGAAGTCACAAGTCAGTATGGAATGCTAAGCAGGCCTCAGACACCAGTTTGTTTGAGTGCAGGTGATCATGTGGTGACGACGGCTTGGTTTCGCTAAGGAAACACTGCGACCGTGTTCCGCATGGGTGGTCTCGTTATTTCCACACAAAGCTTCACCTTTTCAGCAACCGGTGGTTTGGCGCAGTCGCGGACCAGCAAGGCTTAATCGGATGATAGGCTCGCTGGATTTATCCGTTCATTAAAAAATAGCACGTATCGTTTTCCCGTCTGGCCTTTTCGTTTTGTCTCCGGAGAAGGTTTCCTTCGCTTGAAATATTTATGAACTTTCCCGGTCTGGGCAAACGCAGGATGCACGGAAGGTTCATATAGCTTTGTGAGCAGCAATGATTGTCTCGCTGGTCGCCCATGAATGGCTGTGTGTGCCAAGGGTTCGAAGCGTGCCTCAGCTGTTGGAGCTGTTTTTGTGGTTCGGTGAAATACAGTTTTATTTACTCGCTTGATTTACGTGCATTGCTTTCATGAACCCTGCTCGGTAATGAGTATGGCAGTGTGTACTTAATACCACCCTGTCAGTTGTCGGTATTAATCAATCTGTCATTTCATCATCTGACTTACGACAACGACATCTCTGCTACTTTTCGACGCTCCAGGTTTCCGTGAAATAGATTATCTCACTTATTACTTCATCAACGTATGTTTCAATGCGATCCTGCTGTGAACATCAACCCGGTGTCGTGGGAATGCGATAAACTCGATTGCAGCATCAAACAGGTTCCGTAAATTGTTGCACGCGTTCTCGTCATTGTCTTTGACAAGCCTCGACGAAGTTCTGCAAATTGTTTCGATGGAGTCACCTTTTCCTGGTGATCTCTTTCGAATCGTCCACACTAAAAAGATTGACCCAAACTAAGAGATTCATGAGGTGGACAAACGTTTTTCGTCAATTCCCCCCGGATTTGCGCGGAGGTGATCTCGAGGTTGTTCACAACAGTCCGTTTTTAAGTCAGGGATCTCAAACTCAAATATTTCCAAGGGCCCGAGTCGGGACTGATAAAGTAACCCCCGGGGCCGCATAATGACGCTGACGCAACAATGGCGGTACCCGAACCTTACTGGAAACAGCTTTTACATCTTATTTCCTGTGAAAATTATTGAGTTAAAGGCAAACCGTCTCTGCGACTTGATCACTCGCTGATGATGAGCACTTTTGAACATCAGTGAATAAACTAAATAAATTGAATAAATTGAGCGGGCCACATGTGGGTCGCGTGTTTGAGATCCCTGTTTTAGGTTAACTCAACTCATAGCTGAGAAAATCACAAGCAGTGACGAGTTTTCGCAGCTTGGGCGCTTTGCGTCTTAAACGTAAACCTTGTACGTAGTTCAACCCGCGATGACTGGTTCAAAACTGCTGCGTCTTCATTCCAACCTCAGCTGTGCTGCTCAGTCGATCTCGTGTCGTGACCGCTTGTTGGAAGCCCTTTTCCCGCGCCCACCCCCAACCAACAAAAACTGTTTGCTGGTCGGGGTGGGCGCGAAAGCTTTTATCATTACTGCTTCAAAAGGCTAAGTTTGATTGAACTTGCTGGAATGAATCGTTTGTTTTTTTCAGTTTGAAAAGCTTTCTGGTTTTTCTGGTTATTTCATCGATTAATATTGGATGATGTGCAGCCCTTTAAATGACGTAAGGATTGTAGTTGGTGGTGTGGATGCCTCGCTAGACGTACGCACTGCCACTGCCAGGCTAGTATTCCTCGTGAGAGCAAGGCCGTTGTGACCATGCCCAGCCCTGAAACTTTTACTTCTCGTTCACTTACCGGCGACAAACACGTACTGATCACGCGTTGAAAACATTGTACATTCATTTCCACGTTTGTCAAAACAAAGAACTTGGCGACGACGATGAAAGCGCAATGCAAAGCACAACAGCTACAAGCGAAAGTAAATGAAGCCTTGTTAGGTTTGAGTTGACGTCGCAGCAATACAACGAAGGCACAGCGGGCGAGCGACAACGCCCTTGTAAACATTACGGTTTCTTTTAACTGATGTGCTGTGTAAGGTCGCTTTGACACGTACAGAAACACCTTTAGTGAGTGACTTACAAAATAAAAAGCACTTTGAAAAAGAAAAAAAAAAACGAAAAACAAAAATAAATAAACATGTAGCGGTGGTTTTTCCTAACAGTCGCAAGATGTCATTTTGTGCAGCAGCTCAACTGCCGGGTATGAAACTGGCAGTGCGGTGTGCTGTGCTGTGTAAAACGTGGGGCGTACAGCAATGATCTGTGCCAGGAACGGATCTTGCTCTTGTCAACAATAATTTGTGGCAGGAACGGATCCTGCTCGTCAGATTTCTTGTGTACACGATAAAAGAACATTTTGTCCCGGCCGTGCGGCCGGCGCTGTCAGCCCAGTTAAAGTCCACCCCCTAGTTTAGCTGTCAGTCGTTGCCCCCGCCCATCATAGACATCATGTTGCCCCTCGCGCCCCGGGACCGAAACGCCGCCGCGGCCTCCGGTGTCAGTCGGCCCGATGGCTCCTTGTACAAGGAGTACTTGGCGCCGACGCTGTATCTTGCTTGCGAGATCGCCAGCGCCGTGTCGATTGTTTCGCTGAGCTGCAGCGAGTAACCGGTGAAGGTGGAGTAGTGGGATGGGGAGTGGCCGTACGCTATGCCCTGACGCAAACGAACCCAAACGACGTCACCGCGCTGCAACGTCAGCACGGCGGTCATTGACGTCGTCTCGAAACGTGTGTCCTGATTGGTCGCCGAACAGATCATGTCGCCGTTCCGCATGAGGTGCACGTAGAGTGCGCCACTGCTTCGGCACCGCAGGATATGGACGTGGAAGACGTAGACTCCGGCTGCTGGCACGATGAAGCAGCCTGTGGCCGACCTGTACGCTCCACCGTTGTTGGTGACCACGTTGTCGAACGGGATCTGCTGATTGTTGCCTTGAAAGTTCTGGGTCAAGCCGGCCATGAAGGCAACCTGCTCCTGTCTGCAGCAGGGCGCCTGTGACGAACTCGCTATGGTGTTGCTCGTGCGGGAATCTTGGGAACTGCTCATTCCAGGGGGCCCTGGGGGTCCAGGTGGCCCTGGATCTCCTTTAACAAATGGCCCAGGTGGTCCCATCTCGCCCTTCTTTCCTCGATGGCCAATGCCACGTACCCCTGGTGGACCCGGACGTCCACTTTGTCCCGGAATGCCTGGTTTACCATTCATTCCTTTCATCCCTTTATATCCTTTTTCTCCTTGATCACCCTTCATGCCTTTGGGACCAGTCGGGCCTGGTGGCCCCTGAACTCCACCTTCTCCAGTTGGTCCTGTTAAACGTGTCGATGGTGGCCCTGGCGGACCAGGTGGCCCTTGTTCACCAGGTGATCCAGGCCGCCCTGGCTCACCATCCAAGCCTCTTTCGCCTGGTGGTCCAGTGATAGAAATTCCTGGTCTGCCTGGTGGCCCTGATGGACCTGGGAACCCGATGCCCGCCTCACCGCTAGGTCCTCTTGGGCCAGCTGGGCCAAGCTCACCTTTAATGCTTTCTCCAGCTTCTCCTTTGCTTCCATCTATTCCAGGAGATCCCGGTGGCCCTGGTTGTCCTTCACCAGGTTCTCCTTTTGGACCGCGAGGTCCAACAGCTCTTTCAACTTTGACTGTCTTAATATCACTTGCTGAAAGGCCGGGGGGACCTGGAGGTCCTATCGGTCCCGGAACGCCTTGCATTCCCTTTTCTCCTTTCAAGCCCATGCCTGTTTCACCTTTTTGACCTTTTGTACCTGGGATACCGTGTTCTCCTTGAGGTCCTGCTTCACCTTTGAACGCAGCCAATCCCTTTAATGGTGGCTCTAACA
>Ga0210059_1008443_pt1 | contig 16251 bp, 9 predicted proteins | sample Ectturendosymbi2_FD_188042 | JGI IMG/M metagenome (GOLD analysis project Ga0210059, IMG submission 188042) | Ecteinascidia turbinata endosymbiont from Florida, USA - Sample 2 (SPAdes) (version 2) | ecosystem: Host-associated > Tunicates > Ascidians > Unclassified | place: Key West, Florida...
CACGAAGTACATTACATTATGTGCCTCTTAAATGTTTAGCCTCTAGAGTGCCGTGACTAAAACACCGCAAAATTTCCAATTAGGGGGGCCAATGAAAATTTAGTGACCCTTTTTTTAGTTGTCGCCTGAAAAAGACCAAATAATCCTTATTATGGAGGCCTCGCGTTACTACGCCAAGTCGCTAAACCACTACGTTTAATACTGACTGTGCTGTTCAACTTCAGAAAATTCCTGCTATATGACATTAAAATTACTCAAGATGGGACATGGGACAATTTCAACTCCATTACCCGATCCCATAGGACAAAATCCAGGGATTCCCGTGGGAATACCATTCGCATGGACAAGCCTGGAAATTACACAAGCTATGACTACACTCCACATCAAGTAGCAACTTAATAGACTTTATCAATTAGCACGGGATAGGCAAAAATGCAATTACATGCAAGCCTGGTTACTTTGCAGATTTGTGTCAATAAAAATCGTCGTTCTCCTCTGTCACAGAACCTGGAAGAAAAAAAATAGTTTTTTGTCAGCAGAGACATAAACAAAAAAATTTAAGCAGGCGAACACTTTTTTATTGTGATTCATAATGTCGCTCTGAAGGAGAAAGAAATAAAACCTTTTTCGGGAGAGCAACTTCAATCGGATCTACAGACCTGGTTTGCAAGTTAGTTTTCAGAAAAGGCGGAAACTTCGGAGAATTTAACACCTGGATACTTCCTTAAATGGTTCAAGATCATGCGCTTGGCGATGAAATATTCAGTTCAGTTTCGTATAAACTCCGATTTGTACTCCTTTCGGAGTGTCACGTATGGTCTGCAGGGGCCCATCTTCGCTTGCTTGCACCGTAGGCCACATGGCTGCTTTCGCAGTGAATGCTGCATTGGTGGCTAGTCAACGGCAGCACCGTGCTTGAACCGTTAGCATGCAACCGCCCATCAACGCCGAGAACGAGGCCGGACAGGCCGCAAATAAGTTTATCAAGTTTTTGGTATGACATGACCGATGAAATAACCAGGAAGCGAACCCAGCCAGCCACACCAACTTTGGTGGCGCGTGCTCAACCAACTTTTCCACTTCACCGGTTTGATAATTTTAAACTTTGTTTAATCAAATTCCAGTTTTGACGAAATGGAATACAGCTGTTGAGGTATATTAGGAACAGAAGATGTATATCCCGAGCAGTGTTTGCTAACCTTTTTTAGCCATGCCCCCAAACAATCATCTCCTAAACATTTATTTCCCCCTTGGGACACCTAAGTTATATCTTTTGAAACACGAACTTCGTTTCACGTGGAGGAAGCCTATACGCCATTTACGTGGTCTAAACAGGTTTCCAAAGAACACGACACATAGGCGTAGCCACGGTGGGCCATGCCCCCCGCAAAATTTTTAGACTATCTAGTTATTTTGTGTTTTGAGAGGCGGTATCACAAACAAAACACTGTTGCTTGTCTAAAAACAAACATTTTGCCCAACCCCCAATTTTTTTGCACCCGCAAAAAATTTTGGGCTGGCTACGCTACAGCGACACCATGAAAAGATAAATAAAATAACAGTTGCAGTGCTAAGGAACATAATACCAAGTTGTGACAAAGATTGTGCAAAGCCATAGTACTGGTTAATTTTTCCAGCAGGCATTTTACTGACCACTGAAAAGCTGCCATTGGAACTTCTCAATTTCCCCCTATACATCAAATTTCCCCTTGTGAGACGTACGCCCTCGGTTGGAAATCCTCCATCTAGCGCTATCAGAGTATATGCCCTGACCTGAATCGCCAGAAATTTACATGGCAAATAAATTTCAGGAAAAGCTAAGAAGAGCAATTTGTTTGCAATCACTCCTACTAATTGCACGGAAATTTTTTCTATTTCAGAACTTATTTAATTGATCACGTATGGTCTTTGAAAAGTTTTATTGAATGAAAGACTTCTGCGTTTTCTCACTATCACTTTCGAAGATTGGGAAAAAATTTGTGCGACTAATATGATGCAAACCAAACCTCACAACAAACTCCGTTCACTTTATACAAAACTAAGATGGTGAGGTTTTACCAGAAATTATTCACACACCAAAAGAATAAAAATATTGGTTACTGTTTCCAGGTAGTAATCATGAATCACATTTTTTAAAAGAATTGGAATAAATTGACGTATCGACTTTAATTTGGTATTAAAATTAGAAAAAAACATACAGCACAATACTTAACCGAAGTTTTCCTTCAGCTGATTAGCAACATTCTTGTCGGTAAAAGACTTCTTGATCACCGCAGGCACTCGGAAAGATCGTCGTATCACAGAGGGAAAGTTAAAGTTGCGTCGAAACATTGTAGGATATTGGAAATACATTGGAATTTCCATTTTTCCTTTATATTGCTTAGGCGTTCCATACTTATAAGTTTTGAACGATCCCATTGGCAAAAAAGGGGATTTACTTTTCCCTTGATGATTTTGTGTGAAAGAAGATTCTTCGCGATTGTGTAGCAGCTGGATTGATAAAATAACAGAGATCAGAGAGTTTAATTTTGTCTAGGCAAATCTGCTTCATGATTGTTTACCTGAATTCCCAAAGTAAGATTTTAACACACCAGAGCAAGTTTACATTTTACAGCCGGAAAGACCCTCATGCATATTTAATGTTTTTTAATCTCTTAGATCAATCTCCGTAATTTACCGTCAATGCATATGCTGGGCGTAGATTCTCCGGACGTCGTTTCAAAATGAATGCATTATATCTTCGATCTCGCTCATCTTTCATCTGATATTTTTCGCTGTCAGCAAGATTTTTTCCCGAATAAAGCTTCCTGTTCTTTACAGAGTATGACTGTCTGGGGTTCGCAACCTATTTGAAAATAATTAGACTAAGTATCTTTACAAAATGAAAAGGGGAGAATCAAAAGTTTTTTCATTTCGAAGTAGCCAGAAACGTTGGAAAAAGTTTGATAAATTGTGCTGTGCTGTCCGTCACGACAAACCGCAACGAGCAATCAACCGCCTCCACTCTTTGACAGACAGTTCCGCATGTACTTGGAAAACAACTGGACTAAGTTGTTGGTTGCGCAAACGTCGTAAATCGTGAAGAAGAAAGGTTGGAAAAAACTAAATATTAGCCCGGACCGTAATGGCTGCCTGTTAGTGCATTGCCGAAGAAATAACATACACTATAAACAAATGTTGCAGGCAATAATGAACAGCGGAGGGTTTCCACGTCAAGTAGAACTGATGCTTTTTAGTTTAACTGAGATGTACTAGTTTGTCTATTGAATAATAAGCGCTACAACAATAATGAAAAAGGGATTTTTACCCATCTTTTCATATCAATCTCATCCATGGCTTCGTTCGAATCTGAAAAAAAGATGGAGGGAATGCAATGTATGCTAACTATCAACAGCATGTCACTGGCATCTGAATCGACTAGGCTGTTGCCCGCAAACTGCAAGTAAGCTACATGAAATTCCACGCAGACTAAAGCATTACTTCAAAACTTGTAGCGGTGATATATTCATCCGGGTAAAGGCAAACTGTGCTGCTCTGCGTTGGTAGTTGACGTTTAATATAAAGAACATAAATTGTCTAAAATGAAGCACTCTTTTAGTTTGAAGAATGTAATCAACTGATGGAATTGTTTTCTGAATTATTGATCGCCTCGAATAATAATCCACCGCCCTAAAGTCGTTTTGCACATTACAGAATAACAAACAATACTGCCAGACGTTTTGTGGAGTGACCTTTGTGAGAAAATCTTAGGGCGGCGCTTATCTTTCAAAACTTAACCTGCAACCTTCTATTTGCATCAAAGTAGCAGAGCAAACTTAAGTCACGGTGGCAAGATAGACGCATAAGGTGAAGATAGTAATCGCCAAATTATGTCACTGCCGGATTTTGAAATAGAAAACTCACTAATGTTTCTTCAATCGCGTAAATAGATTTGATTTTTGGGAGAGCGGTCGAAAAGAGGGACAACAAATGAAGTAGCGCGAACCAAGCGCTTAATCTTAAGCTGAGTTACTTTTGCAAGCACAAAATGTGCAACTAACCCTATTACCTCCAAAACACTGACATACTCCAAGCCTTCCATGTAAATTTGCACAGAATTTGTACCACTTAACCCGGTTTTATTAAAACTCGAAGTTTTATATTTATTTCCACACGAGGTATACTTCTAGTATGGTGCATTGTTATACCGACGTAGATACCTAAATTTGCGGTAGAGCAACACACGCAGATTAAACTGACTTGAAAATGACTTCAACCACTGCTATACGCTCATAAGCATCGATTAATTACCCCGTGCAGTAAGAGCTTTTTCCCAACAATCATGGAAAATAGGCCGTACTTGGCAAGTTAAATGCTGTAATTTCTTTTTGGTTACACCTTTTCAAAACTTGTTTTATTAAAGGCGTTAGGCCTAGTGTTTCATTCATGGAAAAAAGACAAGGTTCTTTGAACTTCCGTATTGGCTAAAAACTTTCACGTTTATTTACAAGAAAACTTCACAACTCAAGTTTCACTGCTGCGTTCCCATCAGTACTGGCCGATTGTGCTTTGGTTCTGCGGTCACGCAAGGAAATTATATAAAAGCGAAACATCAGTAAAGAATCCGTTCCAACCACAGGTCAATACAGGGACGTGCAGAGGTCTGGTGATGCCCTGGGCAACTTGGGCAGCTCCTTGATTGTATGCCCCCTACTAAATTCTAGCATTGAGAAGTGTTGGAAAAACCGGCATTCGAAATACGTACAAACCAGTGCGACAAAACAAAAAGCTGTCGAAAAATTGAAACAAATGTAAAAAACAAATATTAATGACGTTAGTAGGTTGGTGAGTCTGCTCTAACACACAACAAGAATAAGACATTTTTGATCTCAGTTTGAAAAATCCAGAATGTACTGTACAATAGATAAAAGGTACTTCATTTCAAAGCCTCTTACTTTCTTGTTTCTTCTCTGCATCTATTCTATGAAGGTTAAGAGTTTGTGACAAGACAAATACAGAATAGTTTTGTAATGATGTTAGAAAACCCACTTAAGCAATTCTACAGCAATACCTTTAAAAGGCTCATAGTGTAAAGAACTTCATTGGTTTCTCCAACTACTTTCAAACCTAGATGGAACTGTCTGATCTAGCAGGTGAAAACTTGGATATTGTTCTATACAATTTTTCGGCTCGCTAACCTGGTGATTTGCAGGTCGAGGTTCAAAACGTCAAACGGGTCGAAACAAGTTTTTAAAAATTGGTACTTGCAACCATTTCGCGAAATACACAGCACTAGAGATTGGAGCAAAAGGCGAAAGTCAGGGTCAATTCGACCACGTCGCTCTCAAAGCCCTTCACAGCCACAGACCTAGCCTCCCCCCCGAAAAAATAAATGAATAATTCAATTCTGACTGAACGGTTGGAAAGAATATGCAAAACATTCTAAAATATTGCAACAAAAATGGAGACTAAATAGAATCATTATCTATGAAAAGATCCTACAACGCAAAATTTGCAGTAGATCCTGAAATCATGTAAATTAATGTTTACCTGTGAGTTCGCTTTTCGTCAACTGGAAAACGTAGCAGTACAGTACAAATGAAATTAGGATATTACTAGCCTTAACCATCGTGAAACTTCCTCTTAAGCTCTGTCAAAAAATTTTCCTTATTGTAAATCAAGCCAGGCAAGCATCTGCAGTGTGCTTTATACCACAATAGCACTGTGTCTTGGAAAGAATTGCTGCAAAGCATGATACTTTATTCTGAGCTTTTTTATATCAATTGTTTCCAGTTTTCCAAAATCACAAAAGTGTGTCCAACTTCCAACTGCGCCAAATAACTAAGCAGTTTGAAGTCGTTGGACAGCAACATACCCAATCGCAGCTTCAGTACTCCCTTCGAAATAATGCGCAACTGCTGGAGATAACCAGTTTGCTTTTTCTGGCATGACCTTCGGTGGGTGGCTACCGTATATATGACGTATTCGAGGCTCCAGTTCAATCAAGAAAAAAGCGATGGAAGAACCAATGCGTACGGCGTGTGAAAAATCCTTTTTTTTGCAACGACATGTGTTTCGTGTAGACAATCAATCAACTTACGCAATTTGTAGGCTGAAGAACATATTACGAGCAGAATGCAAAAAGACCGCTCCAACAGAGAGTGGTTGCTCCCCGAGGATACGCTGGCAGATTACCTCTGCGCGTTGAGTGAGAGGTCACGGCAATGTTACGTTTTTGATCAAATAGCTTAGCGTTTGATCAAGCAACAAAATCTTGACTTTCATGTTAATGCACCATTCGAAGCTTTAACTCCTTTTCAGTCTTTTAAGTTCTCGTAAATATCGTCAAATGGCTTGGAAGTGGACGAACCAAATTAAAAAATAGAGTTCGACAGATTGGAAACAAATGTCGGCCTTCCCAAGCACAAATAATTTTATGGTGGCGTACAACAGCGGTCGGACTCAAATGTTTCAACATTAACCTCCTTGCGTTTTTGAGGCAACTCAACAAAATCGGTGAGACAATAATGTAGGACAAAGAAAATTTCAGTGAACAATTTGAAAAAAGCAGTTAGCTCAAATGAACAAACTAAAACTTTAGATACATGGCAAAAATATTTAGTTATGCCACAATCAAAGAAGTTAATAAATACAAAAAACAATACCAATAATGCCCATTTGATTTTCTCAGCATCACATTTTAACACAACATGAAGAAAAGTTCATTGCGAGACACAGGCACATTCTTTTAATTGTCGGCAGTAATGAGTCGATACCGTAAACCTCCGAAACAATACAGTGCACATCAGGAACAGATTCAGTGGACACTGCATGAGACAAGTTGCGCGTTCGACTTGCACATCTTCTCTATCTCTTTTTAGATATATTTAGGTGCTCATTTAAGCATTACACAACCGTATGGTGGCCCACTTCTCGCTTTGTGGTGGCACGGACAAGCTGCACGCACCACTCGCAACTCTTCTCCAAGAAAAATTTGTGGAATGAAAATGTTGCAAAAGTGCCAAGTAGCCAAATAGCCAAATAAAAAATTTGGAGCCAACTGATTCTCAAAAGAGCCTAATTTCTGGTTTTTGGCTCCAAAAGAGCCAATCTGGCAACCCTGAAAAGCGCACTCCATCATCATAGGTTACCAAAGCTCGAGGCATTCCACTCAAAGCGTACTCCCTTCACGAATCGCAAAAAGCGGCAAGGTATTGTACGTAAAGTTCTTGGTTGTCGGGCAAAGTAACTGAATCAGTGGTGTCTCGGGCTTAGCCAGAGTCTTTGATTGCGATTTATAATATTGTAGAATGCAAGCTTGATTGCTTTGTATATCTGTGCCATCACACACTTCACTGATTATGGTTGTTAACTCGGGGTCTATGCACTGGGCTTTGATACAATTCAATTATTTTCGTTCTATACCTGGCCTTTCGCGTTCATGTTGCAGGTGACCTGAATCAAAAACTATCGTCCGCAGCAAGCGTTCTCTTGACTTCGTTAGGCTCATCTGTTAGAGCCCGAGCTGCTCTCTGCAATTAGGCATTTAAGTATTTTTTAACATAATTCATGTCAGATTAATGTTTTTTTTTGAAGCAACAGATTTGCATAGAGTAGTGTTTTTTCAACCTTTTTTGTATCGCGAGTCCGCGATCCATTATAGCAACCCACCATAAACAACGACCCCCATCTAAAACTCGATCAAACCAAATGTAACACAGCTGTGTGCATAAAAAATCTACTCGCGACCCCTCCAAAAATGGTTCACGACCCATCTGGGCAGTGTTCCCTCAGAAAAATGTACACTAAGCAAATATTTGTTTTAGTGCGCATGCAGTTACGCAACCATGTAAACACGCGGCATATATACGATATTAAATCTGGACTGTTGCTGTGCGTGAGAATGAGATTTCATTACACAAGTGGTCTGTTGGCACTGCGCACCGTAGAGCAGTGGTTCTCAACGTGGGGCGTGGCAAAATTTTGGTGGGGCGTGGAGGTTGAAGATATTATGAACCAACTTTGGTGGGAATACAAAATGAAAATGCACTTGCTCAGAAGAAAACTGACTGGTAGATATAAAGCTGGTTCACTTGTTTACTGCTACAGGACGACAATCCAAGCATGTTATCTGTGCATTCTGTTATTCACAGGGAAAATTTATTTGCAAGAATGTTGCTCCTAAACTGCACGAAATACTATGTTCTGTGATCAAATGTATCAGTTTTATCAAAGCAAATGCCAAAACAAAACGTCTGTTCCAGAAGTTTTGTGGGACTTATCATGCAGATCATAGGCAGTGGCGTAACTAGAGATTTGAGCCAGGAGGGAATCTTAGCTGAAGGGGGCCCACCAGCCAACACTCAGTAAAAATTGAGAAATGATGGTGAATCCGGATGTTGAGGATGTCTGTACTAAAAGCCAAAATCAGTGGAAAACACTCCGAAAAACTTCCAAAAAACGAAAAAATATAACAATCTACCGAAAACCAAAAGAACACTAAATACCAAAATATAAGGTAAGTGGGGGTCCACGAAATGCCGATATATAAACTAAGTAGATTTATCTTGCCAGGAGGGACGGTTTGCACCCCTGCCCCAGTCAGTCACACGCTACTGATCATAGGAGATTGTTCCACCGCACCGAAATAAGGTGGCTATCAAAGGGAAACTGCCTAAAAAGATTTGAGGAACTGTTTGAACCACTCAGTGAGTTTTTGAAGAATAATTCTGAAATGATTTTCCTGATGACCACAGATGGCACAGCTTATGTGAGCTACTTAGCGTGAATTTTTGAGAAAGTTTGTTCTTTGAAGCTTCAACCAGCCAATGCAACATTTTGCGATGCAAAAGGAAAGACATTTGGATTTGTGACATTTCTTAGTTTGTTCGGAAACAATATTTTGTCATAAACCTATGTCCAATTTACCCGGTTAAAAGAATGAGATGTCATTTAAATAGGCACATACAGTTATTGTTGCACACGTGGAAATGATGATTAATGACTTCAACAAAAGATTTCATGACTTGAAAGAAATAGAGTTCCCTTCTTCGTTGACTTAACCACTTTTAGTAGATTTATCTGCAGTGTCAGAGCATTGCCAACAGGAATTATGTGAGCTACAACAAGATGAATCCGTGAAGACCAGTGGCGTAACTAGAGGTTTGAGCCAGAGAGGGAAAAGTTTAGCTGAAGGGGGTCCACTAGACAAATCTTAGAACAAAATTAAGAAATGATAGTGAATCTCTGGATGTCGTGAATGTCTATACTAGCTAAAAAAACGAAAACACCCCGAAAAAAACGAAAAACATCAACCTACAGAATAATAAATATCAAAATGTCAACTAGAAAGGGCCTAGTTTTCACGTTTAGCTTGCTAGGGGGGTTAGCCCCTTGACCCCCTGTCAGTTACACCACTGGTGAAGACTCTTTTCAAGATCAAAGGAACCACGATGTGGCTGTCCTAGGAATGCGAGAAGAAATACCGTCGCTTGAATACTTTGGCAAAGCAAAAACTGATAAGATTTTCGTCATCTTGTTTGGTCGAATGTGAGTTCAGCGTTGTTGTGGAATTGCTGCCTGCTAAGAGAAGTCAATTGGAAAACTGCAAACGTGTTAATTTGAGACTGAAACTGACCGAACTAGAACCTTGAATCAAACAGATATGTAACCAGCATCAAGCGCAGAGTTCCCATTAACAATATTATTGAGTATCGCAATAAATTTGAGTAAACTTTGTGCATTTATAACTCATAGTCATATCACGTAGTAAGCAGTGTAGTGACGGAGAAAAAACAAATACGCCATTTCATGGCGAATTTCGCAACCCTGACGTAAACCTCGGCGACAGACTATAAATGAAAGTGTTGGTTGCTTTGGTTGATTCCTAACATGGTTCACTGATTTGCGTGGAAACAAGTGAAACGGAACGTTGGCAGAACGGTAAAATGGAGAGAGCAGCAGCCAAAAAATTCGTTGTTAGGTTATGAAACTGCAAAAAACAAAAATATTCGGCGAGCAGACTGCAGCGGCCCGTAGCGGCCCGGAATGACGTCATCGCTAAAAAATTGCAAGCGGACTGTTTCAAAACCTCTAGCGGACAGCCCGAAGACTGGACTATTAGCGGTAGGTTTGCCAGATTTTTTTCTTGGCTTATAGCCAAAATCCTGATAAAAATTGGCCAAAACGACTGTTTTTTGAAAAAGTTATGGCCAAAATCATAAAATGTTTTAACTATGGCAATTTCCATATTCATAGGTGTCTCAAATTTTTCGGAAGGCAGTAGGACTACAGTTTTTGCCAAAGAAGCAAGTTTTTACCCTAAAACAGCAATTTTTGCCGTAAACTTAAAATTACTTATTACAACTTGCTTTTATTTATCTTAAAAAAACTTAGAATCATATATGAAACACTATTGTAGATACATGCTTCCATTCCGACCCATTCCTGGGTTAAACAATTTGATATTAACTTTCCAATTCAAAGACAAGGCTAGAATTCTCTTGACCTTGTGCTTCAAATATATGAACAAAAGATTAAAGTCATGAACTGCATTAAGTTGATGATCATAATGAGTTAACCACGTGCTCAAAACCATCATTAATTCACATATGAACAAAAGGGCAGGAACACTTGAGAACAAACACTGACTCATGACAGGTCCGACTGAAATACTTGCACAAAATCTACACGATTGCAAGGGCTAAATAAATACTTCACATTTTGAGCAGCACAAGATTGAAGTTTCTGCAGAGTGTTACTGTAAAAGTGATGAGAAACTTCTAAGAGTATAATTTTACCAAAAATACAAAATACTTCCACATAGCATTATTAGTAACACAACTAAGTCCAGTGGCGTTGAGATACTGTGCGAGAGCGGCATATACTAATGGTAACCAAAAGATTATAACTGACTGAAACATCTGTACAAAATGTACTGACTGCAAGGGTTAAATCATTATTACACACTTCAAAGCAATAAAAGGTTGAAGTGCCACAGTGTTACTGTAACAATGAGTTTCATCAATGCCGACCAAAAAATAGAGAAGACATAATATTTAATGAAAACATAATTTTACAGTGACAAACCAACAAAATGCCCAAAAAAATGGCCAAATTTTACAAAATAGCCAAATGAGTTTTTTCATGGCCAGCGCAGTTAAAAAATGGCCAAATATTTCGAAAATGGCCAATCTGGCAACCGTGACCACAATCATCTACGGCTCTACGCTACGCTAATGCTTAAACAGCGCCTGTGTGACGTAATAATTGTTATGTTGCAGTGAAAGGAGCCTTGAAATTGAATAACTTTTTCAAAAAGACACGTTAGGTTAGTAAGATGACTAAAATAGCACAGTTATAACGTGGCAAAGACCATCGTTCACATTGTGAACAGGTATAAAACCACTACAGTTCCAAAAAAATAAGTAGGCTGATGCTTAAAATTTAAGCTTCACGGGCCACATAAAAAGACGTGGCGGTCCACATTTGGCCCGCGAGCCACCAGCTGTAGCCTTTTTTGTATTACTTGGAAAATAACAACTTAAAAACGACATAATTAAACCCGGCGACCATTGAATGGATTGCACTTGTTTCGTCCATAAAATAGGCTGTATGGTTGCTATAACAAAGGAGCTTACGTATAGCTAATCAGATCGACAACCAGTGCCGGATTAAGAATAGTAGCAAATGCAGCAATTGCTTTGGGCGGGGCCGGATTAAATGAACGCGAGGCCCCGGGCAAAGTCGTGACCGCGAGGCCCCTGAAACATTTTGCGTAACTGCATAGTTCGCTCCTTTGCCTGCAGACAGGGTTGCTAGATGCATTACAAAATTTTGGCAAGTGTTTGTCCAATTTGTGTTAAATTTTTAGCAAAAAAATTCTGAAAATGGCAATGTTGTTGGCAAGATTAATTTTTAGATACTTAACGTTTTTTCAATTCATATTTTATCCACACGTTTCATTTCAAGTTTGATACTTAAAGATTTTTAATGGGAATCAAGATGATGGGAAATGAATCCTTTTGATTTACAGTTAAAAATCAGAAGCAATATTTCAATTAAATCGTTACTTATAGAATTACTGCTGTAAATCAGGCCTGCACAACTCGGAAAGATGGAAGTGCCAAATTGATCAACGTAAATGTGCCGCGGGCCGGCCGCAAAAGTCCATTATTTTTTATTTCGTTGTAATTAGAAATTCTGGAACGACATTAATTAATTGTCTGAAGAACAATTATTTGCAAAAGTTTCTGCAATCGAGAAAGCTCTTGCGGGTCGCTGTAAAGGCTCCGTGGGGTCGCATGTGGCCCGTGGGCCGTATGGTGTGTAGGCCTGCTATAAATGCACACAAACCTAAGTCTAGCAAGACTTGGAACACAATGACTGCGAGTCAATTTTAAAATAAACATGTAGGTAAGATCGGTTGTGAATGAAATATGTATGTACTGCAAAACTGCAATGATAACAGCATATCGTCAAGCAATAATCGTGTTCAAAGTTCAGACATATTATCTGATGCACTAGTAGAAGATTCACAACAATTAATGTTGAGCTATTTTTTCTATTTAAAGTGTTGGAATTAATTCAATAAATAATCCAAAATGGATTGTTTTGCCTGCCTATGAAATAGGCTACCAATTGCCAGTATGCCAATATTGGCAATTGGTATTTCAAAAAACGGTAAAAATTTGACATACAAAAATATTGCCAAAAAACGTTTGCAAAATGTTTGGAAAACAGTGATTTTTGGCAATATTTGCCAAATTTGGCAGCACCATCTGACAACCCTGCCTGCAGCGGCAGGTTGCGAAACTTGCTAGCGAATTGTTCTACTGTTGACAATAACGCTGCAATAAATCTTCATACGTTCACTTCAAGTTTAGTTAGAGGCGTTTTTCCGCGGCCATGGCCCCAGAGTTTTTCCACCCAGATCTGCTTTTTCAGTCGACCTGTGTCTCTAGGTTTAATTATGAAAAATCGCGTTAAATCTGGGTTTTTTGAAGTGCCAAATCTATGAGCAACTTCAATATGTTCAATAATACTGTTTAAAGGTAACTTCATATGACAGTGTCTGCATGCGCACATCAGGTGAGAAAGTACACATATCGGATGAAGCAGAACGTGTTCAATCGGTTTCATAACCTCATATAAGATAATTTCGGAGTTATATACATATAATGTTATTGTCTCTAATGCCAACTGAAAGAAACTGGTGAAACAAGGGTTAGGACTGATTGTTTAAATTTCGATGGTTCCCTGTGCATGCCAATTAAAAAAACAAATTTCTGAAAACCTCTGGATTAGAGGAACAACGCATTGAGATTCTATTTTTTGTGGGATTTCAGATCCGCTGCAGTTCAAGATTGCACAAAATTTCCTAGTATATTAACAAATGTACTCCTACAATTATTGGGAGATATCATCAACGGAGTATGTTACCAGCGTTATGTTTTTTATTGTACGAATATGGGTGTTTTTGGTGTACAATCTGGGTTCATTTGATATTACTGAATGGGAGCCCATAAAGTATGGTGCTGTTTGGTTCAATTCTTTTAAGTCACTCAAACACGATAAATGCCGAAGTTGTTAGTTTTCTTAACATATATACTAAACGCAGTCATCAAAAGCTCTACAATTTTGACGTGAGCTGAACAGTCTAAAACCATGAAAAATCAGTAAAGGAGTGTTTTGAAATTTAAGCGTGAGGGCCCCAAAAGCGTGAGGCCCCGGGCATTTGCCCGGTTTGCCTAATGGTTAATCTGGCCCTGGCTACGGGCCCCGCGCTTTTGGGGGCCCCGCAGTCTTCTGTATAAGATCTTTTTCATGTCTAAGAAGTCAGTTATTTGCTAAATTTGCCAGAAATACTAAGCGAAGGTTTTCAGTTGAACTCTGTCTGTGTCCAGAAATTCTGTTTTGATTCTTTTTGTGCAGTTGCGTAACAAAAGGCATAAGATTGCGGTCAGCAGTGTTGCCATTTTAGCTGATTTGCTGCCAAATCTAGCAGTATGTTCTCACTGTTAGCTGCAAAATTTTCAATCTAGTAGTTAGCTGATTTTCTAGCAGGATTTTAGCAGGTAACACATTCAAGATGAAAAGTTTTACACCTTCTTCATCAAAAATATAGGCCTACTTCTCTTCTTTATTACGTTTTCAATTGGGTAGCACCAGGACAAAGTACAATCAGCTGCCTGCAATTATTTGGAATTTTTATTATGATGCAAACAAGCTGTTTCAAGCAGGTATTAGTATCATAATAACAAGTAATTAGATGGCTTGGTGAAGCCTAAATTATTTGTTTGTGTGCTTAGTGAGCGCGTTAGGTTAAAGGACAACATTGGTAGAATATGTTTTTATCCCACGGCACGATATTTCCAAGTGGGTCAGTTACGCTAGTATGTAGTAATGTCTGGTAAAAACTACCTGGTAAACCAAGCTGCCAAAAGTTTCGACAATATAGTTGCAAGATTCCGAACTTAAAAATTGGCTCAGTACCTACTGCCTATCCTGCTGATTCAAGAAAAGGCTTTTGCGAAGTTAGCAATAAATGCCAGTATAACGAAATACTGTGGGCTTAAAAGGCATAACTGGTAGCAAAATCACGAATATAAGAAAGACTAAATAACTTTGTGCATGCTCCCTAATGTAACACAAAATTTTAAGTTGCAAAGACGAGACTTAGAAAGTTGTAGGGCTGAAGCTATGCTCAGATTATTTATCGCTGAGCATTGTTCTACTGTATAAAAACATGCAACCATTTGAAAGAGATCGTCAAGAAATGTGTGTCATACAAAAAACGAGGTAAGCTGCAGTTACGTTGCTCAAAAGTCAAAATGTTGACTGAAAGAAAATTGTGGGCCGAAAAGTGTGTTGGCCAAGACTGGCATTTCTAGCCCATGCTTATTGAGAGCGAATGCAAGACGAAAAATTGCTATATTATATAACTTCATAGGTTTCTTTTGATCATGTTAAAAATAACAGATTGTTAACATAATTTCACTGCTTTTAGCAGATTTTAGCTGAAAATTTGTGAAACTTTTAAAACTTTTAGAAGAATCAAGCAGTTTTTGTAACACCATTTAGGTGATTTAGGTCACAACCATCTGGCAACACCGGCGGTCAGCACAATACACTGATAGACTGTCATGTCACGATGCGAACTGAAGAGAGTATGCAGAGAGTAAAGCTAGAAACACGGATGCCTTGCTCACACGCTTTATGATTTAGCAGCTGCTGAGATGATCAGGTGTTGAGGGCCCCGCGCTCTTGAAATGCTACAGGCCTCGTGCTACCTTAATCCGGCACTGTCGACAACCAGACGATATTTTTGAGGGCGGCAACACGGTCCCGCATGAAAAAGTAAAGGCCTGTATCGGAAAATTAAATCTACAAAAACGTTAGAAATTACGGAAATTTAACGAAGAAAACTTCTGAACTACAAGAAAGAGCTATAAATTCCAAGAAAAGATCGCATTGCAATTTGTTGTTGAGAAGAATGTAACAAACGCGTTAATATCATTTGAAGATCTAAGGCAATTGTAGAACCAAAGACGACACCACGAACTGTAAAAGTTTGAGGAGATACTACATACTTTGTTTGAGGGGATACTACATACGTGGTATACTTTCACGACAAGCGACCAAATAGTTCATACAAGCGTGGGGCCGCAAAAACTAAGATGGTCAAGGGCCCCGCTCTCTCTAAATCTGTCCCTACGTGCGACTAAGCAATGTCAATCGTGAGCAAGATAATCTTTGCGATTAAAGATATCCACTGTTGTCTCTCAAGTAACCAGTGGCGGCTCTGATTAGTGGCGACTCTAAGTAAAAAGCATCAGGTTTTCCATGCCGGCTCGGACGGTTATGACGCATGACATTTTTCTCCCTACGATCCATTTGTGAGACTTCCGTATGTTGCTAGGGTGCAAGGACATGCTATGGAGTGAATGACTGGTGCGACACTGGTATCTTTAAAGTTATAAGAACACATTAACCTGAAACAAGTAACAACATCCAGCTAGTTGTTGGCTGATCCATTGCAGTCTGCCCTTATGTTATACGCATAACATTCCCTGCACAGTCATTCATTGAAAAATAATGATTGTTTTGCACCACGGTGGTGGTCTTAAAAAACGTCACAATTAATCAACTGTAATTGACCCAGTTGCGTTGGCTCAATATATCGAGAACGGAAACACCCACAGGCAGGGCCGGCTTTAGCTGATGCGAGACCCTAGGCCAGTGTTTCTCAACCCCGAGTCCGCGGACTCATTT